>Ga0209107_10000299_pt1 | contig 29613 bp, 32 predicted proteins | sample LakErihyJuly2011_2_FD_187460 | JGI IMG/M metagenome (GOLD analysis project Ga0209107, IMG submission 187460) | Freshwater microbial communities from dead zone in Lake Erie, Canada - CCB hypolimnion July 2011 (SPAdes) (version 2) | ecosystem: Environmental > Aquatic > Freshwater > Lentic >...
AGGCACGCTGCCCACGAAGAGGCGGCGCGGTTGACGCTGGGCATCGACGTAGCGGGTGGGGAAGGTCGCCAGGCGTTCTTCGCCTTTCACCAGCTTGACGCGGGCTGTGGCCACCTCGGCACCTTGTGCAACCTGCCAGCGCCCGCTCTTGCCCGACAGCACCCAGGCGTGCTCGACCCACTCGTCCATGTGGGCCGGGTCGGGCTGCTTCAAGGCGCGGCGCGGGTCGATGCCGGTGGTCGCGTTGAGCTCGGTTTTCAGGAACAGCCGGCGCAGCACGAAAGACACCTTCTGGCGGCCGACATCGACCGCACGGTCGGGCAGGCCCGGCGTCTGGCAGACCAGCGAACCGGCCACCAGGTAATGCCGCTGGTGCGCGGCCTGGTAGAGCTTGAGCGGCTGCGGCAAGGCCACCGCAGGCAGGGCTTGCGACTTGGCGCGCGCTTGGCGGGCCAGCGGCAGCAAGCGGCTGGGCGGGCGCTCCAGCCAGGCGGCGGGGTTGGGCTTGGGGCCGGCGTGCGGCGCGCGCCAGGTCTCGGCCTGGGCGGTGTACTCGGGCAGGGCTTGCGGGTGCTGGGCCAGGGTGGCCAGCACCTCGTCCATGAAGTCGTCGGTGGCGAAGCGCAGGATCTGCGGTTGCGCGATCAGGCCGGGCACGGCGCGTGCGGCTTCGCCGGTGCGCCAGAACGGCGGCGGGGCGGTCCATTGCAGGGGGTGCGTCATGGTGCTCACCAGATGTTGCCCGCGCCCGGCGTGTAGGAGGCGCTGATGATGCTGTTGCAGATGACGGTGTCGGCCTTGACCACACCGCTGAACTTGCTCATGCCCGCATCGACCGTGACCATGCTGGCCGAGACCTCGACGAGGCTGGCCTGCACCGTGACCTTGGCCGATGCGTTGACGGTGATGCCCGATGTCTCCAGCTTCACCGAGTTGCCATTGCTGTCTTCGATCTCGATGGCGCCTGGGCCATCTTTCAGCGTGACCTTCTGGCCGCCCGGCGTCTCGACGATGAACTGCTCCTGGCCGTTGCTGTCGTCCATGGTCAGCTTCACGCCATTGCGCGAACGCAGCACCTTGAGGTTGTTCTGCGCGCTGCCGTCCATCTGCTGCGGCGGGGCATCGCGGCCGTTCCACAACGCGCCGATGACGAAGGGGCGGCGCAGGTCGCCGCCCTCGAAGGCCAGCAGCACCTCGTCATCGACATCGGGGATGAACCAGGAGCCGCGGTTGTTGCCGCCCATCAGCGTGCTCAGGCGCGCCCACAGTTCGCAGGCGGCACCGGCGCTGTCGGGCAACCAGGGCAAGCGCACCTTCACGCGGCCTTGGCTGTCGGGGTCGCGCAGGTCGGTGACGGTGGCGGGGTGGACGCCATGGAAGAGGCCGCCCCAGCCCACGGGTGCGCGGGCGTGGAGCAGGGCGTCGAGGGCGTCGTGCCCGGTGGGTGCGAGGGTTGCGAGCATCAGGGCCTCCCCAGCCAGGCGCGTTCGGCCGTGAATTCGGTGCGCAGGCCATGGGTCTCGTCGAAGCGGTGTAGCACCTCGCTGAGGCCATAGGCGCCGCTGAACAAAGGCCCCAGACCGTCGAGTTGCACGCTGGAGCCGGCGCGCAGGCGCACGTCGGTGTCGGTCTCGCCGTGGCCGCGCACGAAGCGGCGGGCGAGTGCGCGCAGGTGGGACTCGGCCTCGGTGCGCGCGCTGGCCGCATCGGGCGGCACGCGGTGCGAGACGGTGTCATGCCGAGCGCCGAAGGTCTGTTGCAGGATCTGTGGGCCGCTGTCGCCCGCGCTGGCCTCGTTGCCCAGGCTGCTGGCCGTGGCTTCTTCCGACACCGCTTGCTTGTTGGCCACGTCCCAGCCCGTGCAGTGCAAGGAGGTGCGCTGGTGGGCCAGGTCGGCCGCGACGTGGAAGCGCCGCAGCGTGCCGCCGTGCACCAGCGTCATCGCCGGGCGGGGGCGGCTGGGCCGGGGCTGGGCGGTGAGCTTGCCGTCGGCGACGACCAAGTCGGCATCGGCCACCAGCATGCGGCGGCGCAGGAAGGCCAGGTCGCTTTCGTTGGCCTGCACCAGCAAGGGCCAGGTCGGGCCGGACAGGTTGATGTCGGTCTGCAGGCCGTGGTCGTTGGCGATCTGGTTGAGCACGTCGGCGTCGCTCACGCGCTCGAAGCAGCGGGTGCGGCGGTTCATGCGCAGGTCCTGCAGCGGGTCGTCCACGCGCACCACCAGCGTCGGTGGCGTGAGGGCCGGGAAGCGCGCTTCGATGGCCGTGACCTTGCCTTCGAACAGGGTGTCGTCACCCAGCTTGACCACGAAGCGCTTGCCGAACTCCAGCACATCGCGCTGGAACCACAGGAAGCCGAGCTGGCCCTGCGCGTTGGCGCCCCAGTTGCCGAACTCGGCCTCGCAGGTGGCCAGGCCATCGGCGGTGTCGCTCACCTGCAGGCGCAGCAGGCCGCTGTCGAGCTCCGGACGCGCCTGACCATCGACCTCCAGCTTGGGCCGGGCCGAGGTGATGGCGCTGCGGTTGGCGTCCATGGTTCAGTGGCTCCAGGTGCGCAGGGCTTGCGCTTGCAGGGCTTCGAGCGCCTGTTGCAGGGCGATGGCGTCCAGCTGTGCCGGCGCGGGCGCCTGGCCGGCCGTGGCGGGCTGTTGCGGGGCGGGTGCGTCTGGCACCACTTCGAAATCTCCGATGACGACGGACATGAGGTTTTCCTGTTCCTTGCCTGGGTGCTGGGGGCCGTTCAGAACAGCGAACGCGGCAGGCGTGCGTTGAGGTCGATGAGCTGGCCGGCTTGCAATTGCCGCGGGTTGTCGATGCCGTTGGCCGCGGCGATGCGTTGCCAGTCGCCGCCCGCGCTGGCGGCCAGGCCTTGCAAGGTGCTGCCGCCGGCGGCCACGGTCAGCGGCGAGGCGCCGGGCCCGCGCGAGGTGCCGGGCGGGCGCGCGGCCGAGTCGAAATTGGCGACCAGGATGGTCTGCTGCGACATGCCCAGCGAGACGCTGGCGCGCAGCGGCTTGCCGTCGGGCGAGAAGTACTCGATGCTTTCCTCGATGCTGTCGATCAGGCCGTCGAACAGGAAAGAGCCCCAGCTGAAACGCACGCCCGGCGGCACGAAACGGCTGGCATCCTGCTGCGATTTCTTGGGCGTGATGAAGTAGATGACCTGCTGCGTCAGGCGGCGCACGTCATCGACCTGGCCGTCGGGCGCGGTGGCCGCGTCGAACCACAGTTGCACCGTGAGCTTGGTCGTGCCCGCACCCACGAACTGCCGGCCCGAGGTGCCGCTGGCCTGGTCGCCGCCACCACCACTGCCGCCGCTGCCCGAGCCCGAACTGCTGGGGTTGCTGTTCTGGATCTGGTTGGCGAAGGCCAGCTTGAGCGAGTCCGGGTTGAACTGCACCGTCACCGACTTGCCGCCCGAGGCCTCGTTCTTGAGGCTCTCGTCGAGTTCGATGAGGCGGGCCTTGGCGATCTTGTCCTGTGCCATGTCAGAGGCCTCCTGCGCGTTTGACGCTGATGCGCTCGTAGGCGAGCTGCAACTCTTCGACCGCGATGGCGCCGTCCTTGGCATTCAGCGGCGGGGCCTTCACCTTGATGGGCAGGCAGCGCGAGAGCACGAAGCGCACGCGTTCTGCGCCATCGGGGGCCAGCAGCACGACCTCGGCCTCGGCGCGCAGGCTGGGGTCGGCCAGGCTGTCGGTCATCCACAGCCACAGGTCAAGGCTGTCGGCGGTCATGCCGCGTTTGAGCGTGAGCTGGCCCACGGTGGCCGGGCCGCTCAGGCGGACCTGGCGGTCGTTGGCGCCGCCTTCGCGGATGGTTTTGACCTCCATGCCCAACTCCAGGCCATCGCACTCGGCAAAGGCGGCAGAGACCAAGGGCGAAGCGCCATCGGCCCGCACGATTTCCACGGCGAAGTTGAAGGCGGTGAAGGGCAGGGCGTTCAGGGTGGCCATGGTGTGCCCTCGTTCAGCGCGGCTCGCGGGCTTGCACCCGTTCGCCACTGCGCAGCAAGCGCACGGTCAGGAAGCGCATGGGCAAGGCCGGCGCGACGCGCAGCTCGACCCAGAACTGGCCGGCGTCAAAGCGTTGCGGCGTGTTGACCTCGTCGCCCACCACCACCTGGAAGGCCTCGTTGACGCTGCGGCCGGCGAAGGCGCCGCGCTGGAACAGGCCGTCGAGCAAGGCGTTGAAGGCGCGCTCCACCGTGCGCTGCAAGGCCGGGCCGTTGGGCTCGAAGACATAGGCGGCACCGCGTTGCAAGGCCACGCGCCGCAACAGGCACATCAAGCGGCGCACATTGACCGAGCGCCAGTCGCTGTCGTCCAGCAGGGTGTCGGCGCTGCCCAGCACATGGCCCATGGGGCTGAGCCACACCGGGTTGACCTGCGCGTCCAGCAGGGCCTGGCGCTCTGCGGTGCTGGGGTTGAGCGAGACGGCCACCACGTCTTTCAAGGGCTGGTTGGCCACGGCCAGCCAGGCGCCGCGGGCCAGCGCCGATGCGGCAAATTGCCCTGCGATGGCGCCGTCGGGCGGGCAGCCGATGAGGGGCGCGCCCTGGTTGGCGTCGCCACGGCGGGTGTAGACCCAGGCGTGCTGCAGGCTGCCGTGCGAGAGCGCGCGTGCTTCGCCGGCGCCGAGCGGTGGCACGGCGGTAGCGGCCGGCGCGCCTGCGTCGCTCGCGCTGCGCAGGGCTTGTGCGTGGCTCAGGGCCTGTGGCCAGCGGTGTGTTTCGGGCAAACCCAGCAGGACGAACAGGTCGCCGCGGCTGGCCGCGGTGCGCAGCATCAGGCGGTGCACGGCCAGCAGGTCGGCGGGGCTGCCGTCCAGCACAGCGTACGGGCTGCCGCCCACGCGCACGTCCTGCGTGCCCGACCAGGGGCTGGTGCGCAGGCCATCGCTGGCACGGACGCGGTAGCGGCGCAGGCCGGCCGGTTGGCCGACCACGCTGAAGGCGGTGTCGCTGCCGGCGTAGACCTGGCTCGTCACGGCGAAGTCGGCATCGGCGGACTCTTCCAGTTCGTAGCGCAGGCCGGGCTCGGGTGCCGTCCAGTGCAGCAGGTAGTTGCCTTGGGCATCGGGGTCGGCATCGGGCAGGAAGGTGGGTGCGGCCAATGGGCGCAAGCGGCAGTCGGCGAAACCGTCGGTGGTGCTGAGCGCAGGGGCTGTGGCGGCGTGGATGACGCGCACGGGCGTGCTTTGCCGCACCCGTTCCCAGCCCGGCTGGACCGCATCGGGCACCAGCAGCAGCGTGGGTTCGTCCATGAGGGCCTCGACCGCGTGGCCCAGCACGGCGTGCAGGCCGTGGAGGTTGCGCGGCTGGCGCGACAGCAGGCGCAGCGCTTCGGCCTGTTCGGCCAGGGCGTCGGTGGGGATGTCGGCCAGGGCGGTGTCGGCGAACAAGGTCCAGCCGAAGCGGCTCAAGCCGTTGCGCAGCAGGGCGGGCAGGTCGGTGCCGCGCGCACCGAGGCCGCGGTCCGTGTCGGCGCTGGCTTGGGCCTGGAGGCTGGGGCCGGCGCTGCTGTCGTGCTGGACCGCGGGCAGGGCCTCCAGCGGCAGCCAGAGGCTTTCCGGCTGGGATGAGGCTGCAGCGGCTGCGGCCAGCGGGAAGCGGCTGCCGAGGGCCTTGGCAGGGGCTTCGAAGGACGTGTTGAACGGTGTGTGGGTCGCCGTGTTCGTCGGCATGTTGGCCGATGCGCCGAAGGTCTGTCGCTGCGCCGTGCCAAAGAAGGCCGCGTCGTCGGGCAGGGTGGGCAAGGCCTCGCTGCCATCGCCGCGCTCGCTCAGGGCGAGGGCGTCCAGGCGGGCTTCGCTGCCGTCGGGGTGCTGCACGCGCAGGGTGCTGCGCAGCCACTGCACCGTGGTGTCCATCCCTTGAGCCACCCAATGGCGCAGGGGCTGGCGGGCCAGGCTGCCGGGCACGCGCCAGGGCCGCGCCACGAACTGGGTCTCGACCGTGCCGTTCGCGGCCACGGCCGAGGCCTGGACGGCATCGATCACCGCCCAGGCCCCCGGTTCGCCAGCCTGGAAGGACAGGCGCACCGGCTCGCCCACCTCCAGCTGCGTCAAGCGAGGCAAATGTGAGGTCCAGCGCAGTCGGCCATCGGCCAGCCATGCCGCTTCGGCCACATCGGCATGCCGCTGCACCAGCTGTTGCGCGCGCACACCGGGCTCCTGCCAATGCATGCGGCTGGCCTGTGGCTGGCCTTGCCAGCGGCGCAGCGTGCCCATGCGGTGCAGGTGGAGCACGCGCTGCAGGCGACCCTCGGCGTCGTTGCGGGCGGCATCGGCCAGGGCGACGCGGCCGAAGACCCATTCGCCCTCGGCCACGGGCAGCCGCAGCACATCGCCCACGACCACACCCAGCGCCGCAGGGCCATGGGCTTGCAGCGTCAGGTCATCGCCCAGCAGCTTCAGTGGCTTCACCGACAAGGGCGCCACCACGGTGTCGCAGCGCACGCGCAAGACATCGGCCCAGTCGCCAGGGCTGCGGGCCTGCAGGAAGGCGGGCGCGATGTGCCAGGCCGAGGCGGCGTCGCTGCGACCCAGGCTGAGCATGCGCGGCACGGGAAAGCGCGTCGTCACCGAGCCAGTGCCCATCACGCGGATCACCCAGGCGCGCCGCCCGCCCTGGCTGAAGAACTGCCGCATGCAGGGGTGCAGCAGCGCACGCACCGGCTGGCCCTGGGCATCGTTGAGCAGCGTCAGCTCGGCACCGAACACCGCTTCGAAGGCGGCCAGGCTCTCCACCGCCACGGGCACGTCCACCGGCCCGTTGGCGGCAAAGCCGACGAAGCAGGCGATGTCCATGCGCGGCAGCACCTCGCGCAGGGCCGGCGCGGGGACGTCAAAGCGCACACCGGGCAGGCGGCGCTGTGAACCTGGGCTCAGGAGGGTGGTCACTCCATCTCCAGGCGCTCGTAAGCCAGCACCAGCTCCTCCATGGCCACGTCCGTGCCCTTGGCGTTGAACGGCCCGGAGGTGTGCTTGATGATGCGGGCGCGGATCAGCTTCCAGGTCTGCACGACGGTGGTGTGGTCCTCGCTTTGCAGCTGGATGGTGACCGTGCGCAGGGCCTTCTGGTCGCCGTTGCGGATCTGGTCGAGCCACTGGTAGAGGTTCAACGAGCCGATCACACCGCGCTTCAAGGTCACGTCCGAGGCCTTGTTCAGCCCGGTGATCTTGCGCACGCTGTTCTCTTTCTCGTTGCCATTGCGGTACTCGGACACGGTCACTTCCATGCCGATGCCGCTGACTTCCTGGAAGCCCGCTTCGGGGCCGTCGGTGTTGCCGGTGCCGAGGTCAACCAGGAAGTTGAACTGGACGTAGGGGCGGTCGCGTAGCACTGCCATCGTTGTTTCTCCTTGATGAGGTGGGTGTCGGACTCAGCCTCAGTTGCGGCGGTCGCCCGTCCATTGGCCGATGCGGAAGATGACGAACTCGGCGGGCTTGAGCGGGGCCACGCCCACCAGGCAGATCAGGCGGCCGTTGTCCAGGTCGTTCTGGGTCATGGTGCTGCGGTCGCAGCGCACGAAGAAGGCCTTCTCGGGCTTGTCGCCCAGCAGCGCGCCGCTCTGCCACTCGTTGAGCAGGAAGTCCTCGATGGTGCGGCGCACATTGGCCCAGAGCTGCTCGCCGTTGGGCTCGAACACGGCCCACTGCGTGCCCTTGTCGATGGAGCGCTCCAGGTAGGCGAAGTAGCGCCGCACATTGAGGTACTTCCACTCGGGGTCGGAGCTGATGGTGCGCGCGCCCCACAGGCGCATGCCACGGCCCTCGAAGTAGCGGAAGCAGTTGATGCCCTCGGGGTTGAGCACCTCTTGCTGGGCCTTGTTGAGCAGCGCCTCGAAGCCGATCGCCAGGCGCACGACCTCGTTGGCCGGGGCTTTGTACACGGCGCGCTCGATGTCGTTGCGCGCGCAGATGCCGGCCACGAAGCCCGAGGGCGGCAGGTTGATCTCGCGGCGCGTGATGGGGTCGAGCACCGTCACCCAGGGGTAGTAGAGCGCAGCGTGCTTGCTGTCGAGCTTGGCGCGCATGCCCCGCACCTCGGCAATCGGCAGCTTGTCGCCGCTGTCCAGGATGGCGATGCGGTAGCGCATGCGCTCGGCGTGGGCGATCAGCTGGGCGATGGTGCCGTTGGCTTCATCGCGCACATTGGCGTAGTCCCAGGTGCTGCCCGGTGCGGCCACCATGGCGATGTCTTCGATGTCTTCGAATTGCTTGAGGCCCAGCGAATAGCCCTTGCGCGGGTCGGCATCGCCCTCGACTTCCTTGGCGCCAGGGCGCATGCCGTCGTTGCCGCCTTCCAGCTGGAAGTCCACCGAGATGCCGAGGCCCAGCTTGTCGCCCGCGGTGATCTGGCGCTTGGCCTCCTCGGTGCTGGGTTCCAGCAGGGCCGTGGGGTCCGCGCCGAACAGGTCGTTGACGACGTCAAAGGCCGAGGCCACGAGCTTGGCGTCACGGGCGATGACCAGGGGCAGGGCGCGCGCATCGCCCGCCGATGCCGGCGAGTTGCCGAAGTAGGCGAACACCGAGTCGGCCGCGGCGCCGCTGCGGTGGCCTGGGTCCAGCGGCAGGCCGGACCAGGTGGCGAGTTCGCGGGTGCCGTCGCGGGTCAGCAGGGAGACGCTCAAGGTCACCACGCGCACCGAATCGCCCTGGTCGGGCTCGGGGTCGGCGTTGAGCGTGCTGACATCGAACCAGTCGGCATCTTCCACGGGCGAGGTCACGGCCAGGGGCTCGAAGGTCCAGGTGGCGCGGGCCTCGTCCCAGTGCAGGATGCACAGCGAGCCGGTCTCGTCGCCGCGCGGCGAGCTGGTGCGGTCGCGCACCCAGACGAGGTCGAGGTCCTTGACCGAGCGCAGCGTGGCGATGGGCGTGCCGCTGACCGGGTCGGTGTCCGAGGTCAGCACATTGGCGCCGCCCTTGAGCGTGAAGCGCACGCGCAGGTTGCCCGCCGCGCCGGGGTGGCGGGCCCGCACGCGCACGCCGCCGGTGTCGGCGCTGTCCACGCGGGCGTGGCCGTCGTTGTAGGCGGTGCTCGTGGCCGGCGGTGTCACGTCATCGGCATCGGCGATGGGGGTGTAGTCGCCCGTCAGTGGCTTGAACACGCGCGAGACGTACAGCCGCTTGCCGCCTTCGCTGAAGAAGGCGCGTGCCGCGTGCCACAGGTGGTTGGGCGCGTCGCTGCTGTCGCTGAAGTTCAGGGCATGGCCGGGCGTGAACGGGTCGTACAGGCGCTCGTAGTCCGTCAGGCTGGTGAGGATGTCGGGCTCCATGGCCACGGGCCCGAAGGCCGCTGCACCGATGAAGCCGGTGGTCGTGGTGGAGACCCCCTCGATGCTCTTGGCTCTGAACGAGGTTTCTTCCACGAAGACGCCTGGGGCGAGGTACTCGGGCATGTGTATCTCCTGCGGAGTCAGTCCGCGACGAACAGGAACGATGAGGGTGGGGAGGCCACGAGCAGGGTCTGGCCGGCTCGCAGGGTGAGGGTGCCCAGGGGCGTGGGCGGGGCGGCGTGCTGCAGCAGGGGCACAGGGGCTTGCGCCAACAGCTCGTCGAGGTCGGGCACGCGGCCCTGGGCGAGGTCGGCGCGCCGGTCGGGCGACCAGAAAGCCTGCAGGGTCACAGGCCAGTCGAGCAGCGCGGCGGCGGTGGCGGGTGAACCCTGCGGCAGGCCTTCGCGGGGGCGTGGCAGCGGGAAGACCATCAGCACGCGGCCCGCGGCATCGCTCACACCCTCGGCCAGGGCGATGCCGTTGAGCATCAGGCGCAGGTGGGCCCAGGCGATGGCTTGTTCCGGGTGCGTGGCCGAGCGCAACTCGGTGCGCAGGCTGGCCATGCCGATCGGCGGGGTGCGGGTGGCGGCGCTGTACAGCGGCACATGGGGCCAGGCTGCGCTCAGTGAGGCAGGTGACACAGGTGAGATGGCCCCATCCAGCGGCCCCCACAGGCCCTGGCCGAGCGTGGGCGTCAGGGCCATGTCCACGTAGCGGTTCAGCGTGTCGTGCACCGTGAGGCGAAAGCGCGGCAGGTCGGGCGATGCCGGCGAGCCGAGGTCGTCAAGGGCCAAGGCGGCATCGCTGTCGGCTTCTGACGGTGTCAGGAAGCTGCGGATGCCGGGGAAGTCGTGCAGCGCGAACACGCCGCTGCGGTTGGCGCTCAGCACGCGGGCCTGGCGTGTGGGGCGCGGTTGCCACAGGTCGTGCAGCACGAGCTGCAGGCCATCGGACACCACACGGCCATCGGCCACATCGCGGCATTGCACGCCCAGCAAGGCGCGGCGTGCGGGGCGGTCGAAGCCTGCTTGCAGCGTGGGCAGCATCGCCGTCACGGTGGGGCTCATGGCTGTCCTCCGGCCGTGCGGGTGTCGATCTGGCCATGGCGGAAGTCGCGGGTTTCGACCAGCGCTCCTTCGTCGATGACGATGTCCGACTCCAGCAGCACCGGCCGCGCCACGTAGGTCAGCGAGGTCTGCCAGCGGTTGCGGAACTTGTCCCACAGGCCGAGGTAGTCGGGCAGGGACGGCGCGTCCAGCATCAGCTCAATGGCCTCGTCCGGTCGGAAGGCCGGCACCGTGCGGCGCGACAGCGACTGGTTGAGCAAGGCCGCCGGGACGATGGCGTTGTCTTCCAGGAAGCGCAGCGCCCAGCCGGTCAGGCGCAATTGCCGTTCGGGCTCGCTGGACCAGGCCGTCAGCAGCATCGACACGTCCACCGGCAGCGGGGGACGGCGTTTGCGGCCATCGGGCTCGCGCCGCGCCGAGAAGCTGCGCACAGCGGTGTTCACGCTCAGGCGCCACACCAGCAGCGAGAAACCCTCGGTCACGGGCTGCGCGGCGAAGTCGTGGCCGGCGTAGAGCGTGAACGTGGGTGTGCTGGCGAACTCATCGCGCGGGCAATGGTCTTCCACCATCTTCAAGATGGTTTTGGCGACGGCGGCGATGGCGAGGTGGTTGGCCATGGTGTGTGGGGAAGCTCAGCGCGATGTCTGTGGCCGCATCAATGCGGGTCGGCGCGGCCGGAGGCGCGGGCACTGAGGTAGGAGGCAGGCGCCCAGACCTGCTCCAGCCGGTGCACCACGCCATCTGCTTCGAGCTGCGCCAGCGCCGCTTCGACCACCGGCAGGCCCACCTCGCCCACCTCGGGTGGCAACCAGAAGCGCTGGATGCCCGCCGCCGTGTCCGAGGCCTTGGGGTTGCGACGCAGGTAGCCACGGATGGCCGAGGCCACCGCTGCGACTTCCGGGAACTGATGCGCGTCCATGGGTCACTCCCTGCCGTCCGACTTTCCGTGGTGTTGTTCACCTGGGGGTGCAAGCGGCGGGCCATGTCGCACTGACAACTTAGGGGGATGGGCAAGTGCTTGATCCGCAAGGGATCGGGCCCAGCGTGGCGCACAAGCGGGCGTGGTGCGTGGCGGGTTGTCGTGCCCTCGCCCTGGCGCTGGCGCCACACCGTGGCGGCGCGGTCGCAGGGGTGTGGCGGTGCGGCGTGCGGGGCTGGGGCGCTGGCGCCACAGGGTCAATCCGCGCTCGCTTCGAACCCTGCGCGCTGCAGACCGTGCTTGCGCACCAGCTTGCAAAAGCGGCTGCGCTCCTTGCCGGCGATGCGGGCTGCCAGGCTGAGGTTGCCGCCCGCGCGTTGCAGCACGGCGGACAGGTAACGGCGCTCGAAATCGGTGATGGCCTGGGCCTTCGCGTCGGCGAAGCTGACGTCGGCCTGGGTGTCGGTTCCGGAGGGCATGCTCGCATCCACCTCAGGCGGCGGGCAGGGGCCTGGATCGCTGTCGAGCTCGTGGGCCAGCATGGGCACACGGGTTTCGCCGGCTGGGGCATCGCCCAGATCCAGGTGCAGGACGGGCCCTTCGGCCAGCAAGAAGGCGCGGTGCACCAGGTGCTCCAGTTCGCGCACATTGCCCGGCCACACGCGCGGTGCTTGAAGTTGCGCCAGGCTGTCTGCGTCGAGGTGCCTGGGGCCTGTGCGGTACTGCTGCACCAGCCGCTGCACGAAGGCCTGGGCCAGCAGAGCGGCATCGCCATGGCGCTCGCGCAGCGGTGGCAAGCGCACGCTCAGCACATTGATGCGGAACAGCAGGTCCTGGCGGAACAGGCCTTGGGCCACCAGGTCTTCCAGCTTGGCGTTGGTGGCGGCCACCAGCCGCACATCGGCGTGCTGAAGCCGCGAGGCGCCCAAAGGTCGGTAGCTGTGGTCTTGCGCGAAACGCAGGATGGCGGCCTGGGCCCTGTGGCTCAGTGCGTCGATCTCGTCCAGGAACAGGGTGCCGCCTTGTGCCTGGCCGATCACCCCCAGGCTGTCGGATTTGGCATCGGTGAAGGCACCGCGGGCGTGGCCGAACAACTCCGCTTCCAGGATGCTGTCCGGCAGGGCCCCACAGTTGATGGGCACGAAAGGGCCGCGGCTGCGTGCGCTGAGGTAGTGCAGCGCGCGCGCCGCCAGTTCCTTGCCGGTGCCCGTTTCGCCGCACAGCAGCACCGTGGCATCCACCCGGGCGCACTGCTGCAGCAAGGCCAGGGACTGGCGAAATGCGCTGGCTTGGCCATGCAGGTGCAAGGCGGGCCAGTCGGGTTCTGCAGGTGCATCTGGCAGGGCGTGCGCTGGCATCGGGCTTCCTGAAGTCGGTGGCGCTCCTTGCTGCGCGTCCACCTGATGGTGCTGTTTTTTGCATTCTAGAAAGCACGGCCACGCTGGCAACCCCCTAGAAAATGGTGGTCGCTTCGGAGTTCGTTCTGTCTTTGCGCTGGCGCAAGCCCTGGCGCGCGCATGGGTTTGTGTACAGTCGGGGCACCCAAGGACCTTGCCCATGCATGCCCCAGCCCCACCGACCCATGCGTCCAACGAGCCCAACGAGGCACTCATCCGCATCCGACAGCTCAGCAAGGTCTACCACCGGGGTGGCCAGCGCATTGCCGTGCTGGAGAACCTCAACCTGACGGTGCGGCCGGCCGAGTTCGTGGCCCTGATGGGGCCCAGCGGCTCGGGCAAGAGCACCTTGCTCAACCTCATCGCGGGCATCGACCAGCCCACGTCCGGCACGATCGAGATCGGCGGGGTGGACATCGCCACGCTGAACGAACGCGAACTGGCCGACTGGCGTGCCGCCAACGTCGGGTTCATTTTCCAGTTCTACAACCTCATGCCCGTGCTGACGGCTTTCGAGAACGTCGAGCTGCCACTGCTGTTGACCGGCTTGAGCCGCCGTGAGCGCCGCGCCCACGTCGAGGCGGCCCTGGAGATGGTCAAGCTGTCGGACCGCATGGACCACTTCCCCAACGAGCTGTCGGGCGGACAGCAGCAGCGCGTGGCGATCGCGCGGGCGCTGGTGACCGACCCCACCCTCATCGTGGCCGACGAGCCCACGGGCGACCTGGACCGCGCCACCGGCGAAGAGGTGCTGCGCCTGATGGACGAGTTGCACCGCGACCTGGGCAAGACCATCGTCATGGTCACGCACGACCCCAAGGCCGCGGCGCGCGCCGGTCGCCTCATCCACCTCGAAAAGGGCGAGCTGGTGGACGATGTCGGCAGCGACATGGCCACCCACGCCTGAGCGTCACCGCCAGCCCGGCGGCGGCGTGCGCGCCAGCACCCACACCGACACCCCCAGGGCCCCGGCTTCGCGCAGCACCAGGCTGGCCTCGTCCAGGGTGGCGCCGGTGGTCAGCACGTCATCGACCAGGGCCACGCGCTTGCCCGCCACAGCCTGGGCGCCGCGGGCCGTCAGCGAGAAGGCGCCCTGGATGGCCCGCCGCCGTTCGGCCAGGTCCAGGTCTTTCAGCCGACGGTGTTGCGTCACGCGCAGCAGCACATCGGGCCGCGAGGGCAAGCGCAGCGAGCGTGCCGTGTGCCTGGCCAGCACCCAGGCCTGGTTGTAGCCGCGCTCCCGCAGGCGCTCGGCCGACACGGGCACGGGCAGCACCAAGTCCACCGGGTGAGGTTGCTGGCGCACGGCATGGGCCAGCATCGCCGACAGCGGCGTCCCCAAGGCGGGCCATTGGCCAAACTTGAACTGCGTGATCAGGTGGCGCCAGGGCGGCACATAGTCGAGCGCCGCGATGGCGCGGTCGAACTCGGGGGAAGGGTCCTCGCAATGTGGGCAATGCAAGAGGCCCTGCTGGGCTGCCCGGGCAGGTGGCTGGGGCGACGCGCAGCGCGGGCAGCGGGGCACGCTGGGGCGCCAGCGTTGCAGGCAAGGCCCGCACAGCGTTTGTGTCTGCCAGCGGTGGCAGAGCAGGCATGGGCCAGGAGGGTGAAAGCGAAAGCGAAGGCGAAGCATGGGAGCGGGCCCGTGGCATGTGCGCGACCTGTCCGAACAGCCAGGCGCCCATGGGCAAGATGGCCTTGGCATCCCTGCGGGCAGGTCGGCTCAATATACTGAGCACCCTGGCGTCTGCCCATCACCCTTTGGAGGGCATGGGCCGCCTTTGTGTCCCCTGCTGTGTCCATGCCCGATCACCCCACGCCCGCGCCTTCCGAGGCTGTTTCTCCCTCTCGCCAAGCGCTGGATGCCCTGGCCCCTGAGGCCGCGCCGGCTTGTGCGCCCAGCGCCGTGGCCTTGCGGAGGCAGTTGCGTCGGCTCTCGCAATTGCCCGAGGCGCCGTGGTTGCACCAGGAGGTGGCCCGTCGCCTGGCCGAGAAGCTGGGCCCCATCCGCCTGGCGCCGCGTGACTGGATCGACTGGTCGGCCTGGCTGGGGGCGGGTGCGGTGCCTGTGCAGGCGCGCTATCCCGAAGCGCAGCGCTGGGTCGTCGAGCCCCACGCCGCCTTGGCCGCGCGCAGCTTGCAGGCCGAAGCCGAGGCGGCCCCGCGTGGGTGGCGCACCTTGTGGCGCAAGCCCGACCCCAGCGAGCGGGTCCACACCGAGCCGGTCTCTGACCCAGCGCCGTGGCGCGTGCCAGATGCGCAAGGGCTGCAAGGGGCGCAGGGCGTTCAGATGCTGTGGGCCAACATGGCCCTGCACGGTGCCAGCGACCTGCCTGGCCTGCTCGCGGGTTGGCACCGCCACCTGGCGGTCGAGGGTTTCCTGATGTGCTCTGGGCTCGGCCCGGACACCGCGCGTGAACTCCGCGCTGTTTACCGCGGCATGGGTTGGCCTTTGCCCACCATCGACTTCATCGACATGCACGATCTGGGCGATGAACTGGTGCGTGCCGGCTTCGCCGACCCTGTCATGGACATGGAGCGCCTGACCCTGACCTGGGCCAGCCCGCAGGCCATGCTCGATGAACTCCGCACCTGGGGCGGCAACGTGGCCCATGGCCGCTTCGCTGGCCTGCGAACGCGCGCTTGGCGCGACCGCCTGCTGGCCGCCATCGACCAGCACATGCGCCAGCCCGACGGGCGCATCGCCCTGACGGTGGAGCTGGTTTACGGCCATGCCCTCAAGCCCATGCCGCGCGCCAAGCTCGCGCCCGAGACCCGGGTGACCCTGGCCGACATGCGCCAGATGGTGCGCAAGAAGGGTCAGCCCTGAGGCATTGAGGCGACAGTCGCCAGCCCCGCCCGAATTCGGTCGCAAACCGCGGGTTATTCATAGCACGCCCTGGTCCATTGCGCCTTGAGGCAGAGCAAGTGGCTGGCTAGAATGAACCGAACCCAAACAGGCCACCGCCGAATCTGGGGACTCATGCCGGAGAGATCCTCCGTTTGTGAACGTAGCGAGCCTGGAGGCTGGCGCGATGAACGCCACTGTGTCCCCTGTCCGTCTGATGTCCCCTTCCGCCATGCGCTTTGGCGTGTGGCACTCCCTCACCGCAAGGCGGGCTGGTGCAGTGTCTGTGACGCAGTCTTCCCAAGACCCGACGGGTGACTGGCAGGTCGAGTGGCACCTGTCGCGGCCACTGCACGTGCCCTTGGCGGTGCTGTCGCGCTGGTGGTGGATGGCGTCCGTGCTGGGTCTGCTGGCTGCAGGGACGTCCTTGTCTGCCGCTCCGTGGCCGGCCTCAGGCCACGCACTCCAACTCGTGAGCGCGTTGGCCTCTGCCAGCCTGGGCACACGCCTGGCGCTCTGGGCCTACGGGCGCCACGCCCAAGACCATGACCACATCGCCATGCGCGCCGACCGTGTGCACGTGGCTTGCTGCCGAGGCGGTCAGGTCCAGTCGCTGGACTGCCACCCGCGCTGGCTGCGCGTGGAGCCGGTGCAGCACGACCGCTCCCTGCTGCGCGTCTCTGGCGAGGGGCGCAGTGTGGTGGTGGGCGAGTTTGTGCCAGGCGAAGGTCGCAAGCAACTTGCCCATGAACTGCGCTGGGCCTTGCGCCACCTGGACGATTGATGGCGAGCAACCGGGCCGAGGCCTCCTCCGTGCTTGCCACACCCTGTATTGACGACCACGTTCAACCCACGAAGAGCAACGAGATGATCCATGTTCCTGGGAATCGAGTGAGCCCGACCGAGCCCCTGGCTCTGCGCGTGCGCAAGGGCCTGACGGCCGCGGCCCTGCTGGGGGCGGCCAGTGGCGCATGGGCGGTCAGTGACCTGCCGGGTGGGCCGGCCGTCCGCCAGCTGGACCTGCACCCCGCCGTGACCCGCATCGCTTCGGCGCAGCAGGACCTCCACCACATGATGATGTACATCTGCATCGTCATTTTCGTGGCGGTGTTCGGCGTGATGTTCTATTCCATCTTCGCGCACCGCAAGTCCAAGGGCCACAAGGCGGCCGACTTCCACGAGTCCACCACCGTGGAAATCGTCTGGACCATCGTGCCCTTCCTCATCGTCATCGGCATGGCCTTGCCGGCCACCAAGGTGGTCGTGGCCCAGAAGGACACCACCAATGCCGACCTGACCATCAAGGCCACCGGCATGCAGTGGAAGTGGGGCTACGAGTACATCAAGGGCGATGGCGAGGGCATCCAGTTCGTCTCGACGCTCGATGCCAGCCAGCGCGCGCTGTCAGACGCCGGCACGCCGCAGGGCGACAACTACCTGCTGAAGGTGGACAACGCCCTGGTCGTGCCCGTGGACAAGAAGATCCGCATCATCACCACGGCCAACGACGTCATCCACTCTTTCATGGTGCCGGCCTTCGGCATCAAGCAGGACGCCATCCCCGGCTTCGTGCGCGACACCTGGTTCCGCGCCGAAAAGATCGGTGATTACTACGGCCAGTGCGTGGAGCTGTGCGGCAAGGAGCACGCCTACATGCCCATCCACGTCAAGGTGCTGAGCGCCGAGGACTACGCCAAGTGGGTGGACGACAAGCACAAGCAGATGCAGGCCCTGGCCGACGACCCGAACAAGGTCTGGACGCAAGACGAGCTGATCGCGCGTGGCGAGAAGGTCTACACCGCCAACTGCGCGGCCTGCCACCAGCCCAATGGCAAGGGCGGCGGCGCCATCAAGGCGCTGGACGGCTCTGCCAAGGTGCTGAGCGACGATGCCAAGGTGCAGATTGACGTGTTGCTCAACGGCCAGAACAACACCATGCCGCCGTGGAAGCAGATCCTCTCTGACACGGAGATCGCCGCCGTGATCACCTACACCAAGAACCACTGGTCGAACAAGACTGGCCAGACCGTGCAGCCTGCCGAGGTGCTGGCGGCCCGCAAGTGAGGGCGGCCGCGCGGCCCATGCCCTTGCTGAACCGACCCGAGATCCGATTCGCTGAAAGGACGCTCCATGAGCGCAGTGCTTGACCACGGTGGCCACGGCCACGACCACGACGACCACCATGGCCACCCGCACGGATGGCGGCGCTGGGTCTATGCCACGAACCACAAGGACATCGGCACGCTGTACCTGCTGTTCTCGCTGACCATGCTGATGATCGGCGGGGTGCTGGCGCTCGGCATCCGGGCTGAGTTGTTCCAGCCGGGGTTGCAGTTGCTCAACCCCGAGTTGTTCAACCAGCTCACGACCATGCACGGCATCATCATGGTGTTCGGCGCCATCATGCCGGCCTTCGTGGGGGTGGCCAACTGGATGCTGCCGCTGCAGATCGGTGCCTCCGACATGGCCTTTGCGCGCATGAACAACTTCAGCTTCTGGCTGATGATCCCGGCCGCGCTGATGCTGGTGGGGTCCTTCTTCATGCCCGGTGGCGCACCCGCCGCCGGCTGGACGCTCTACGCCCCGCTGACCTTGCAGATGGGCCCGTCCATGGACGCTGGCATTTTCGCCATGCACATCCTGGGCGCCTCGTCCATCATGGGCTCGATCAACATCATCGTGACCATCCTGAACATGCGCGCACCGGGCATGACGCTCATGAAGATGCCGATGTTCGCCTGGACCTGGCTGATCACCGCCTACCTGCTGATCGCGGTGATGCCGGTGCTCGCTGGCGCCATCACGATGACGCTGACCGACCGACACTTCGGCACCAGCTTCTTCAACCCCGCCGGTGGTGGTGACCCGGTGATGTACCAGCACATCTTCTGGTTCTTCGGTCACCCTGAGGTGTACATCATGATCTTGCCGGCCTTCGGCATCGTCAGCCAGATCGTGCCGGCCTTTGCCCGCAAGAAGCTGTTCGGCTACGCCTCGATGGTCTATGCCACCGCGTCGATCGCCATCCTGAGCTTCATCGTCTGGGCCCACCACATGTTCGCCACGGGCATGCCGGTGACCGGTCAGCTCTTCTTCATGTACGCCACCATGCTGATCTCCGTGCCCACGGGCGTGAAGGTTTTCAACTGGATCGCGACCATGTGGAAGGGTTCGATGACCTTCGAGAGCCCGATGCTGTGGGCCGTCGGCTTCATCTTCGTGTTCACCATGGGCGGCTTCACGGGTTTGATCCTGTCGGTGGCGCCCATCGACATCCAGTTGCAAGACACCTACTACGTGGTGGCCCACTTCCACTACGTGCTGGTGGCCGGCTCGCTGTTCGCCTTGTTCGCGGCTTTCTATTACTGGGCCCCGAAATGGACGGGCGTGATGGTGCCCGAGTGGAAGGGCAAGCTGCACTTCTGGTGGTCGCTGATCGCGTTCAACGTGACCTTCTTCCCCATGCACTTCCTCGGTCTGGCGGGCATGCCGCGCCGCTACGCCGACTACCCCATGCAGTTCGCTGACTTCAACGCGCTCGCATCGGTGGGTGCCTTCTTCTTCGGCTTCGCCCAGGTGTACTTCATCCTGGTGGTGCTGATCCCGGCCATGCGTGGCAAGGGTGAGCCGGCCCCGGCCAAGCCATGGGATGGTGCCGAGGGCCTGGAGTGGGAAGTGCCGTCGCCCGCACCCTTCCACACCTTCGAGACACCCCCGAAGCTGGACGCCACCGCGACCCGCGTGATCGGCTGATCGGCATGAGCCAAGGAATGAACACCATGAACGACGTGTCAGCCGATCCGGTGGACCGCCGCCGCAACCTGCGCCTGGCCCTGGTGCTGGCCTCGGTGGCCGCCACCTTCTTCATCGGTTTTGTCGTGAAGATGATCTTGCTGGGCAAGGGCTGAAGGTCGCGATGGCATCGGTGTCCAAACTCCCTGCAGCGCTGCTGCGACTGCGCCAGGCCAACCTGAACATGGTGGGCAAGCTCACCGTGGTCACAGCCGTGATGTTCGGCTTCGGTTACGCGATGGTGCCGATGTACAAGCACATCTGCGAAGCGCTGGGCATCAATGTGCTGTCCCTCACCGAGCAGCAGGTGCCGGGTGCCGCTGGCCGTGCGCGCAACACGCAGGTGGACTTGACCCGCACCATCACCGTGGAGTTCGATGCCAACGCGCGCGGCCCCTGGGACTTCAAGCCCGAGATGCGCACCGTGCGCGTGCACCCGGGCGAGGTCACCACCGTGGTCTATGAATTCCACAACCGCCAGTCGCGCACCATGGCGGCCCAGGCGATTCCCAGCTACGCGCCCAAGCAGGCCACGGCGCATTTCAACAAGCTGGAGTGTTTCTGTTTCACCGAACACACGCTGGCGCCTGGCGAGACCAAGCGCTGGCCCGTGGTGTTCGTGATCGACCCCAAGCTGCCCAAAGACGTCAGCACCATCACGCTGTCCTACACCTTCTTCGAGGTGGGCGGCAAGGTGCCGGCGGCGCCAGGTGGCTCGGTGTGAGCGAGGTGAAGGTGCAAGGGCCATGAGCAAGGATTTGAGGCAAGCGGCCCAGCGCAAGGGCTCTTTCCTGCAGACGCTCAAGGCCGTTGCCTGGTCTTTTTTCGGGGTGCGCAAGGCCTCGGGTTACGAAGAGGATGTGGCCAAGATCAACCCGGTCCACGTGATCATCGCCGGCATCCTCGCCGGTCTGGTGTTCGTGCTGGGGCTGGTCTGGCTGGTGCAGTGGATCGTGGGCAGCGGCGCGGCCGCGTCCGCCGTCTGAGCCATGTGTGAATCAGGTGTGAGACAGCTCTGAGGAGATCAAGATGTCGTCAGCGGTGAGCAAGGGCCACGCGCCCTACTACTACGTGCCAGGTCCGTCCCGCCACCCCGCGATGGCGGCGGTCGGCCTGTTTTTCGTGATCCTCGGAGCAGGGCAATGGGTCAACGGTGTCTCATGGGCGCCGTTCGCCTTCGCCTTCGGCCTGGTGTGGTGGCTGGTGGTGCTCAAGCAGTGGTTCTCGCAGGCCATTGGCGAGAGCGAGGGCGGCATGTACGGCGAGCGCATTGACCTGTCCTTCCGCTGGAGCATGGCCTGGTTCATCTTCTCGGAGGTGATGTTCTTCGCGTCTTTCTTTGGCGCCCTGTACTGGGCCCGCCTGCACGTTTTGCCCAGCCTGGGCAGCCTCGACAACGCCCTGCTGTGGCCGGACTTCAAAGCCATCTGGCCGACCGAGCTGGCCGGCGCGACCGGCTCACCCGCAGGCACGGTCGAGCCCTTCCGGACCATGGGCCCCTGGCCCTTGCCCACGATCAACACCCTCTTGCTGCTGACCTCGGGTGTGACGCTCACCGTGGCCCACCATGCGCTGCTGCAAAACCTGCGCGGCAAGTGCATCACCTTCATGTGGATCACCGTGCTGCTGGGCATCGCCTTCCTGGGTTGCCAGGCCTACGAGTACTACGAGGCTTACCACCACCTGAACCTGAAGCTGTCGTCCGGCATTTACGGCTCGACCTTCTTCATGCTGACGGGTTTCCACGGCATGCACGTGTTCGTCGGCATGCTGATGCTGCTGTTCATCACGCTGCGCCTGCAAAAGGGCCACTTCACAGCCGACAACCACTTTGGCTTCGAAGGTGCTGCCTGGTACTGGCACTTCGTGGACGTGGTCTGGCTGGGCCTGTACGTGGTGGTGTACTGGACCTGATGGGTGATCAGCGCGCCAGCGGGATGCCGGTGGGCTGGATCCAGCCCATCTGGTAAGAGATCAGGATGAAGGCGAACAGCGCGATCGACAGCGCCACCCGCAGCGCGAGCGCGCGGGCCATGCGCTTGCCTTTGGGATTGCCCGGTTCGCCGGGTTCTCCGGGTTTGCCGTTGCGGCCACCCTGCAACATGGCCCGACCGGCCATGGCCAGTGCCCCGATGATGGCCAGCAGGCCCAGCAAGAAAACGAATTTCATGCCGGTGATTATGGTCTTCTGACCTGGTGGGAACCATGCGATGAACCCGGTGTGGACACGGTGGGTGGCGGTTTTGGCGGGTGTGCTCACCTGCCTGGCCACGGCGGGCCTGGGGCGCTGGCAGTTGCAGCGTGCCGACGGCAAACTGGCCGCGGCCGCGCTGATGCAGCGCCGTGCGGCCGAGCCCGCCTGGACAGCTGCCGATTGGCCGTGCGCCGCAGCCGGCGTGCAGCCTGCGGCGAACTTGCCGGTCGATCGCACGGCGCGCCTGAGCGGGCGCTGGCTGTCGCACCGCACCGTCTACCTCGACAACCGACCGATGGATGGCAGCTCGGGCTTCATCGTGCTCACGCCCTTGCGCCTGAGCCAGGGGCCGTGCCAAGGGCAAGTCGTGCTGGTGCAGCGGGGCTGGGTGCCGCGCGATGTGCGCGACCGCCAGCGCGTGCCCGAGTGGCAGGACACCGATGCCGAGGTCTCGGTGCCCGGGCGCGTGGCGCAACAGCCATCCCGCACCTATGCCATCGGCGACGAGGCGCTGCCCGATGCGCGCCTGCACCGCGTCATCCGACAAAACGCCGATGCGGCCTTCTGGCAGGCCTGGTTGGGGCAAGCCCCGCTTGCAGGCGCCTTGCTGCAGACCGACGATGAGCGGCCAAGCGGGGTGGCTTTGCTGCGCCACTGGACGGCACCCGATGCGGGCGTCGGCAAGCACCAGGCCTACGCCGCGCAGTGGTTTGCGCTCTCGGCCATCGCCGCGGGCCTCACACTGTGGTTCCAGTTCCTGCGGCCCCTTTACCGTGCCCGTGCCCGTGCCCTGGCCCAACCCGATCCCTCGCGCCCATGAGTTCTGCCTTGTCACCCCAGTTGCCCTCCAAGCCTTCCGCCAACGACCCGCTGGTGCAGCTCAGCGTGCACAGCCTGCCGCCGGCCGACAAGGCCCGACAGTCGCTCGACCAGCGCACCCGCATGGGCCGCATCAAGATGCTGGCGGTCTGGGCGGTGTGTGCTGCGCCGGTGGTGGCCTCGTACTTCACGTACTACGTGCTGCGCCCGCAAGGTCGCACCAACTATGGCGAGCTCATCCAGCCGACGCGGCCGGTGCCTGCCGATGGCCAGCTGGTGTTGACCGACCTGCAAGGCCAGCGTGTGCAGCCCAACGCGCTCAAAGGCCAGTGGCTGCTGGTGTCGGTGGCGGGTGGCGCGTGCGATCCCGCCTGTGAGCAGCACCTCTACCAGCAGCGTCAGTTGCGCGAGATCCTCGGCAAGGACAAGGACCGCATCGACCGCGTCTGGCTGGTCACCGACCAGGCGCCGGTGCGCCCGTCGCTCTTGCCCGCCATGCAGCAGGCCTGGACCCTGCGTGCCGACCCTGCAGCCGTGGCCCGCTGGTTGCAGCCGGAACCCGGGCAGCCGCTGTCGGCCCATTTCTACCTGGTGGACCCCCGCGGCGACTGGATGATGCGATTCCCCGCCCAGGCCGATCCGGTGCGCATCAAGAAAGACCTGTTGCGCCTGATGAAGGCCAACGAGTCCTGGGACAAAGCCGGTCGTTGAACCATGCTGGCGCTGATCAACCTCAACCCCGCCGTGGAAGTGGCGCTGCTGGGTGCGGCCTTGGCCGTGCTGCCGGCCGCCTGGGTGCTGCGGCGTGGTCGCCAGCAGGGCTTGCAAGGCTGGCCGGCGTGGCAGCGCGTGTTGACGGTGGCCACGCTCTTCCTGACCCTGGACCTCGTGGTGTTCGGCGCTTTCACCCGCCTGACCGACTCTGGCCTGGGCTGTCCCGATTGGCCCGGCTGCTACGGCGAACTCAGCCCTTTCCAGGCGCACAGCGACATCAGCGCGGCCCAGGCGGCCTTGCCGGGCGGGCCGGTCACGCACGGCAAGGCCTGGATCGAGATGCTGCACCGCTACCTGGCCACCGGCGTGGGTGCCCTCATCACGGCTTTGATGCTGTTGGCCTGGCGCATGCGGCATGCCGGCGGCCTGTCGCCCTGGTGGGCCACGGCCACCTTCGTGTGGGTCTGTGCCCAGGGGGCGTTCGGCGCCTTGACCGTCACGCTCAAGCTGCAGCCCATCATCGTGACGGGGCACTTGCTGGGCGCGGTGCTGGGCGTGGCGATGCTCACCGCCCAGGTGCGCGTGTTGTCGCCGCGATTGTGCATGCCCGGTGATGCCGCTGACACGCTGGATGCGGCCTGGGCAGGCGCCGGTTTGCGGCGTGTCGGCCTGGCCGTGTTGCTGCTGCTCGTGGTGCAGATCGCGTCGGGCGCCTGGGTCAGCACGAATTACGCCGTGCTGGCCTGCAGCGAGTTCCCGACTTGCCAGGGCCAGTGGTGGCCCGACACCGATTTCCGCGCCGGCTTCCACCTGTTGCGCCCGCTGGGCGGCGACAGCGAGGCTGGCTACCTGACCCTGGCGGGGCTGACGGCCATCCACCTGGCGCACCGTTGCCTGGCGCTGGTTGTGGCGCTGGCCCTGGCCACCTACGCCTGGCGCCTGGGGCGCTGGCAGGTGGGCGGCGATTTGGGTGTCGATTTGGGCGGTGTACGGCCCTGGCGGCGCGAGGCCCGCGTGCTGGTCGGCTTGCTGCTTTGGCAGCTGGCTTCCGGCCTGAGCAACGTGGTGCTGGGTTGGCCCCTGGTGGCGGCCCTGGCCCACACGCTGGGTGCGGCCCTGCTGGTGGCCTGGCTGGTGCGGCTGTGGGTGCTGCCGCGCGGTGCGATCGGGCATCTGGCACACGCTGGGCAACAGGTGCACCCAGGGCACGCCAAGCCCGCGCGACATCAGGGACATCACCCTGGAGCCGCGCACCCGACTGCGTCATAGTCGAAGCAGCTTACCGAGCCTTGAACATGTCCGACACCTTCGCGTCTTCCACGGTTTCCACGGCCACCCTGTCCGCTTCGGCCCAGGCATCGGCCCCCACCTCTGCCGTGCGCCCGCTCGCCGTCTGGCGCCAGTACCACGTGCTGACCAAACCCCGCGTGGTGCAGCTCATCGTGTTCTGCGCCGTCATCGGCATGCTGCTGGCCGTGCCTGGCGTGCCTTCGGCGGCCGAGGCGCTCAAGGCCCTGGCGGCCTGCATCGGCATCTGGTTGGTGGCGGGTTCGGCCGCGGCCTTCAACTGCCTGATCGAGCAGGGCATCGACGCCCGCATGAAGCGCACGGCCTGGCGGCCCACGGCCCGGGGCGAGCTCAGCCGCAAGCACACGCTGCTGTTCAGCGCCGTGCTGTGCGCCGCGGGCATGGCCATCCTCGGCCTGTGGGTCAACCTGCTGACCATGTGGCTGACCCTGGCCACTTTCGTCGGCTACGCCATCGTGTACACCGTGGTGCTCAAGCCCTTGACGCCGCAAAACATCGTCATTGGCGGCGCTTCAGGGGCGATGCCGCCGGTGCTGGGCTGGGCCGCCATGCGCGGTGCCGTCGAGCCCGAGGCGCTGATGCTCTGCCTCATCATCTTCCTGTGGACGCCGCCGCACTTCTGGGCGCTGGCGCTGTACCGCGTCGAAGACTATGCCCGCGCCGGCCTGCCCATGCTGCCCGTGACCCACGGCAACGCCTTCACGCGCCTGCACGTGCTGCTCTACACCGTCATCCTGCTGGCGGGCAGCCTGTTGCCCTTCATCTACGGCATGAGTGGCTGGATCTACCTGGTCTCGGCGGTGGTGCTGGGGCTGATGTTCATGGGATACGCCTTTGCGCTGTGGCGGCGTTACAGTGACGAACTGGCCCGCAAGACCTTCCGCTTTTCCATCGTGCACCTCATGCTGATGTTCGCGGCCTTGCTGGTCGACCATTACTGGACGATCTGACCTCGGCGCCTGGGCGCCACCCCGAACATGAGCAAGCTCGACATGGGCCGACGCACGGTGTTGCGATCGGCTGGCGGCCTGGCCGGTGCCGCTGCGGCCCTGCCTTTGACTTTGGCAGCCCTCGCAGGGTGCGACAAGGTGCAGCCTGGCGGCGTGCCCAAGCCCACGGCCAAGTTCAATGCGGTGGACATCACCGGTGCGGATTACGCCCGGCGCTTCCAGCTCAATGACTTCGATGGCAAACCGCGCAACCTGGCCGAGTTCAAGGGCAAGGTGGTGTTCGTGTTCTTCGGTTTCACGCAGTGCCCGGACGTGTGCCCAACGACCATGGCCGAACTGGCCGAGGTGCGCCGCAGGCTGGGCGCCGATGGCGAGCGCGTGCAGGGGGTGTTCGTGTCGGTGGACCCGGAGCGCGACACGCCGGTCTTGCTCAAGGCCTACCTCACGGGCATGGACCCCAGCTTCATCGGCCTGACGGGCTCGCTGGCCGACATCGACGCCACCGCGCGCGAGTTCAAGGTCTTCTACCAGAAGGTGCCCACCTCAGGTGGGGGCTACACCCTGGACCACACCGCCGGTGCCTACGTGTTCGACCCGGCAGGTCAGGTGCGCCTGTTCGTGCGCTACGGCCTGGGCGTGGACGCCCTCACGGCCGACCTCAAGCAGCTGCTGAGCGCGGCCGGCTGAGCGCTGCTCAGCACACCCGCATCACATCGCTTCGAGCGTGAAGCTCTGGCGGCCCGTCCAGTCTTCGCCCGGCGCCAGCGTGATCGGCTCCAGGATGCGGCCACCTTCGACGCACAGCATGTGGCGCCAGCCATCGGCGGGCATGTCGGCCAGCTTGGCGCACGATTCGGGGCCGGGGTTCCACAGCACGGTGTCGGGCATGTCCTGGGCGTCGATGCGCAGGCGGCGCGGGCCATCGCGCAGCAGCAGGTCACCGCGCACATTGGCGTAGATGCGGTCGATCTCGCCGTGGAAACGCTTCTCGGGGTGGTCTTCCAGGGTTTCGCCGCCCAGCAGGCGGTCGATGAAGCGGTGGCCTTCGAGGCCTTGCAGCCGGACCTGGGGCAGCTCCGACACGGCCAGGTAGGTGTGCAGGGCCGCGGCGAAAGGCCAGGTCGTGTCACCGGTGTTTTCGGCGTGCAGCTCCAGGTCCAGGCGGTTGGCCTCGACCGAGATCGTCAGCTCCAGTCGGAAGCCGTGCGGCCACAGCGCGCGTGTCTCGTCGCTGTCGCTGAGGGCCAGGGTCAGTTGCGCATGGTCGCGCCCGATGCGGCTGGTGTCGTGCGCCCAGGTGCGCGTGCGCGCCAGGCCGTGGCGGGGCAGGGAGGTGTCCGGGCCGCGCAGCTCGAACTGCGGGAAGATGACGGGCACGCCGCCGCGCACGGCCATGCCGGGTGCGGCCACGGCTTCTGGCGAAAGGTACAGCTGTTCGTTGGCGCCCGCGGGCACCCACGAAACCACGTGACCGCCATGCAGCAACACGGTGGCCTGGGCGCCGTCCGGGGCGCGCACGACGATGGCGGGTTGGCCCAGGACTTCTGTCTGGGAAAAAGCAAGTTCGTTCATGCCGAGAGTATCCATCCTTCGACCGGGTCCATGGCCGGGGGCAGGCCCCAGTGGGTGTTGCCTTGTTCACGCTGTCGCTGCGCCCACGCGGCCTGCATCAGGCAGAGCACGGCGTCGAGGCGGTCGCCTTTGGGGTCGGAGACCAGGTGGTCGCGCTGGGCGGCACTGAGCTTCAGGCGCAACCCGTGCGCGCCACCCATGTCGCCGGACAGGCGCTGGCTGCGGCCTTGCTCCAGCGCATCGACCAAGTCCATGCGGGCGATCAGTCGGGCCTGTTGCGCGCTCACCTCGGCGGGCGTGCTGGCCTTGGCGTCGCTCTTGTAGCTGCGCCGGCCCAGCAGTTCGAAGGCCAGCAGGCCCGGGTAGGCCTCCAGGGCGATGGCCTCGGCGCGTCCGGCGCGCAGGCCGGGCAGGGTGACATCGGCATCGACCAGGCGGCGCAGGCCCTCGAAATACATCTTGCCCACCGGCACGTAGCGGGTCTGCAGTGGGCTGGTGCTCGACACCCCGGGCATGGCCTGGTCGGTGGCGCGGTGCAGCAGCTTCGATCCGGGGTGCGCTGCGGCGCGTTCGGGGTGCCATGTGTCGCCCCAGCCGTCGATGAGGCGCTGGAAGCCTGCGCGGTCCGCGCAATGGCTGTGCAGGGCGCGGACCAGGCGCTCGGCTTCGAGCGGTGCCCCGGTGGCATCGCAGGCCGGTCCGGCCAGGTCGGCGGGCAGGGTGCCCGGGCCGTGTTGCTGCAGGGCTTGCACGAAGGCGCGGGGCAGGCCGAACGGGAAGTCGCAGGCGGCGATGAAACCGACCGATGCGCCAGCCGAAGGGGTCGCCGCCGCATCGGCCGTGCTTGTCAGGGCGTGGCGCGCACCTGGCGCCAGCACGGCTTCCAATGCCGCCAGGGTGGGCAACTCGTCCACGCGGTCGAGTTTCACCACGCTGCCCGCGCGGCGTCCCCAAGCCAGGGTGAGCGGCTTGCGGGCGCTGGGTGCGCAGCTGAAGTCCAGGCCCAGCAGCAGCGTGGGAAGTGCAGCGTCAGCGGGGCTCAAGTGGGTGTCAAGCAGAGCTCAGCAAGGCCGGCTGAGGATGGACGCCGTGGCGATCAGCTCTTCCAGCAGCGCCATCGACACCTGGCCCGACACGGCGTAGGGGTCCAGCACCGGCCGTTCGGAGTACTTCAGCAGGATCGACGGGTTCACGCGGTTCAGGTTGACCTGGCCCATGGTCCAGCCGGCAAAGCGCCGCTCGGTGATCTCTTCGTAATGCAGCACGATGACGTCGCGGTGGCGCGGGTCACGGGCTATGCGGTTGTAGAGCGCGCCCACGGCGTCGCGGCCACCTTCGAGCACCTGCATGAAGATGTCGCCGCTGTGGCACAGCAGCCCGGTGATGCCGCTCGCCGGGTTGCCCTTGCGCGAGCTGGCGAGGATGTCCTCGATGACCTCGGGTGAGAGCGTCTCGACGGCGCGGCTGGCGTACAGCAATCGGACCAGCATGGTTCAGGCCTTTCGGTTGGCGACCAGGGAGAGGAATTCGCGGCGCAGGTCAGGGTTCTTCAGGAAGGAGCCGCGCATGACGCTGTTGATCATCTTGGAATCCATGTCCTTGACGCCGCGCCAGTGCATGCAGAAATGATCGGCCTCCATCACCACGGCCAGGCCGTCCGGGTTCATGCGCGATTGCAGCAGGTCGGCCACCTGCGTGACGGCTTCTTCCTGGATCTGCGGACGGCTCATGATCCAGTCGATCAGGCGGGCGTACTTCGACAGCCCGATCAGGTTGGAGTGCTCGTTGGGCATCACGCCAATCCACACCCGGCCGATGATGGGGCACAGGTGGTGCGAGCAGGCGCTGCGCACGGTGATGGGCCCGACGATCATCAGCTCGTTCAGGCGCTCGGCGTTGGGGAACTCGGTGACCGCAGGCGGGGCGTGGTAGCGGCCCTTGAAGATTTCCTGCAGGTACATCTTGGCCACGCGGCGGGCGGTGTCCTGCGTGTTGTGGTCGCTGTCGGTGTCGATGACCAGGCTTTCGAGCACGCCACCGAGCTTGCCTTGCACCTCGTCGAGCAGCTTTTCCAGCTCACCCGGTTCGATGAACTCGGCGATGTTGTCGTTGGCGTGGAAGCGCTTCTGCGCCGCCTGGATGCGCTCACGGATGCGCACCGAGACGGGCACGCCCTCGTCGTCAGACCCTTGGGGGCCGGCGGGGGCGTTGGCGGTGTCGATCTCGGTGTCGATCCCGGGGTCGATGGCGCGGAGCTTGGACGTGGTCATGGCGGGGCCCGACTGAAGCAGCGAGGCTGCGGGAGCGCGCATCGTAGCGGCTGAGCCCGCATTGTGCACACGCCGCCGCCGATTCCCTGCGCCTGGGGCTGTGGATGGGCGTCAGGCGTGTGACAAAGGCTTGTCAAGCCCTAGGCCAAGGCGGCCGTCCGGTGGGCTGCTCAGGGGCCGTCGCCGTGGCACTGCGGTGCCGTGGGGTGTTGCACGCAGGCCTTGGCTTTGCACACCGCGGCGTCGGCCCCCTGCAGTGCGGCGCAGGCTTGCAGGGCCTCCGCCGACGAGGGCGGCGCACGGCGTGCGCTGGCGTGTTTCATCATGGCTTCCAACAGGGCGACGTCCTCGTTGGCCCGCGTGCGGGCGCCGGTTTCCCGGGGCAGGGCTGGCCGAGCTACAGGCTGTGCGGTGGAAGGCATGGGGGCGTTCAGCCGGGCGGCATCGGCGGCGGCGCGGGCCACAAGCGCGGCGTGGGTGGGG
>Ga0209107_10000300_pt1 | contig 29533 bp, 14 predicted proteins | sample LakErihyJuly2011_2_FD_187460 | JGI IMG/M metagenome (GOLD analysis project Ga0209107, IMG submission 187460) | Freshwater microbial communities from dead zone in Lake Erie, Canada - CCB hypolimnion July 2011 (SPAdes) (version 2) | ecosystem: Environmental > Aquatic > Freshwater > Lentic >...
TAAACTTGTTTCAATCCCCTTTGACAAAAGCTAAAACCAAATTAAAATACATATTAATAAAATTAAATAAATAAAATGACAAGAAAAATTAAAAAAACTGTTGCAACGCTTTCAATACTATTTTTAAACGTTTTAATATCTTTTGCAGCAACAAATCAGCAATGGAAAGAGATTAAGGTTGATGTAAAGGCTAACGGTACAGTATCGACTAACAATATTTTAAAAGAAATTGAGAATGGCTTTCAGCAGGTGACAATAACATTATCCAACAAAGGAAATAAACCAATTACAATTGAAAGAATTTCCGTTAGCATTCCGATAGAGGCCCAATTATCCGACAACTTGGATATGGTTTTTGGAGGAAGTTGTATGGGGCGCACACCCTTGCTTAATCAGAAAATAGGCAGTCAAACCAATCGTAGTTCGAGTAATATGTATGAAATGTTACGATTATCTGACGGTCAATATTTATTTGCAGGTGCAACTTCTTGGAGAATATTTATGCCGAATTTCACATTAAAACAAGGTGCTTTCGAAGTATGGTCTGATGGAGAAGGCAAACAACTAAAACCAGGCCAGACCATACAATACGAACAAATTGTGCTTAGACGTGCAAACAACTGGCTTGAATTACTGGATCAATTTGGAACGGCGATTGCTGCCGAAAATAAAATTACCAAACTCAAGCCCGCCGATTTCAAAGGTTGGGCAACTTGGGATTATTATGGCAGAGTATTCACACCAAAAGATATTTATGGTAATATGGACCAATTGAATCAAATTGCACCCGAAGTAAATATGATTCAAATTGATGGCGGATGGTGGACTGAACGAGGAGATTATAAAACGGTGCACTCAGGTCTTTTACCTGGCGGTGTCAAGGATATTGTTAGCCGAATTACGGCCGAAGGAAAAACTCCAGGAATACATTTTGATGGATTTAGAGGTGATGAAGCATCTGAAATATATAAAGCACATCCAGAGTACTTCCTTCATGATCAAGATGGAAAGTTGGTGGTCGAAGAGAATGAAAAATCAGACAAAGTGATGCGTTATATTTACTTCGATTACTCCCATCCAGGAGCAAGAGCACATATCGCAGATTGCATCAAAAACATGAAAGATAATTGGGGAATTCGTTATTTTAAGGTGGATTTTATGCGTTATGGCCTCGAGAATGACACCAAACTTAGGAACAAACATGTTAAAAGTTTTAAAGCCTACGACCCAACAATCACAGGGGTAGAACGGTTTCGTTTGGGAATGAAAACCATGCGAGAAGCCATGGGAGATGATATTTATTTCTTGGGCTGTTCTGCTGTTTTTGGCCCAACTATTGGGTTTGTAGATGGAATGCGAACAGGTGGCGATATCAATCCTTTCTACCAAGCTTTTCAAGAACGTTGTTTAGGTAATCTAAGTAACTTTTACTTAAGTGGTAAAGTTTTTAACGGAGATGCTGATTATCTTGTTTTCCGCGAAGCCATAGATGAAGATGCAACTGTATCTCAAGAAGATGTAAAACACGGACATAGTATGACAATGAATGAAGCTCAAATGTGGGCCGATTTCAATAAATTATACGGAACTGCCCGTTTGCAAAGTGATAATTTAATGACACTTCGATCAGAACGTAAAGCATTAGCAAAAGAAGTTTTTGAGTTCCCAGCAATGGAAGAAACCGTGCCATTGGATTTTTGGCAGCATGGAACGAACAAGCAGGATGCTTTCGAGTTAATAATTGCTCGTAAGGACAAGGACATTTATCTTGGGGTTTTCAATTGGGGTGATAAACCTAAAGAATATGAATTGAAAGCTTTTGGAAAAAAAAGTCCCGTTCTTTTAGAAGGGCGTCATTCTCAAATCATAAAATACGAAGGAAAAAAATCGTTTGAGGAACTATGCGAGAACACGAAATCGTTATAAGATGTTTGTTGTTGACATGAGAAATTTTAAAAAAAACCTAACAAAAATGAAAATTAGTCACAAATTTATCTTCTTCTTTTTACTACAATCAGTTGTTTCTATATATGGTTACGCTCAGCCATCTCAATCTTCACTAGATGAACTTTCGAAATATAAAAATAAAGGATACAATGTTTTATTTGTTGCTATTGACGATTTGAATGACTGGGTAGGTTGCCTCGGAGGTAACTCACAAGTAAAGACACCTAATATTGATAGATTTGCTAAGGAAAATGGAATAGTTTTTAATAAAGCGTATAGTCCCTCCTCGGTTTGCTGCCCATCCCGCTCCGCTTTACTAACAGGAAAAAGAGTTGCTTCGACCGGAGTGTATGGCAATAATCAAAATATCAAAGATGCTCCGAAAGGCAAAGATATAGTAACGTTACCAGAATATTTTGGAAAACACGGCTATACAACCCTCTCTGCAGGTAAAGTATTTCACAAACACCCTACAGAAAAAGGATTAGACGAAGGGCAATGGGCTTTTCAAGAATTTGCAAGTCCGGGTGGCTCTAATCAAGGTATGCTTTGGGAGCAAACTCCGCCAAAGGTCGATGGAATCAAAAGTGGCGGATCAGATTTTGTTTGGGGAGCCAGCGAAGGGCCTGTGGAAAAAACCAAAGATTATGTTGCCTGCAAATGGGCAGCCGATCAGTTACAACGTGATTTTGATGGAAAACCATTTTTTCTCGCGCTTGGCATTGCCAAACCTCACTTGCCTTGGATTGTGCCACAACAATTTTATGACCTGTATCCTTTGGATAAAGTGATACCTGTTGCCTTGAAAAGTGATGATCTCAAGGACATTGTAGACAAGAGTGGAAAACAATTATTTAAAGCAGATCCGCGTTTTGAGTTAACTGATAAAGCCAATTTGCATAAAGAGGTACAACGCGCTTACATGGCCAATATCAGTTATGTAGATTATTGTCTAGGAGTTTTGTTTGATGCACTTGATAAAAGTAAATATGCCAATAACACCGTCGTAATGATCTGGGGAGACCATGGCTGGCATCTTTCGGAAAAGATGAAATACGGTAAAACAGACCTTTGGGAAGAATCTGCACGTGTACCTTTTATTGTTAGCGTACCAGGAGTTACAACACCTAATGCTAAAACAGATGGAGTCGTTAATTTATTGGATATGTATCCTACACTAATAGAACTTTGTGGACTTCCCAAAAACGCGGAAAACGAAGGAATCAGTTTCGCACCATTACTAAAAAATCCTAAGATAAAGTGGAATACGCCCACTTTAACAACCTATCAGTTTAAAAATCATTCTTTAACAGACGGGCGTTACCGTTATACTTGGTATGGAGGACGAGCTAATGGAGCTGAAGAACTCTATGACCATTCCAGTGATCCATTAGAACATAATAATCTGGCTTCAAATTCTAAATATGAAGAAATAATTGGTCGTTTTCAAAAATACCTGCCAAGTCACAATGAACCTAATTCACCTAATAACAAGCTTTCAGGTGAAGACAAAAAAAAGATGACCAAAGGCAAGAAAAAAAACAAAGACGAAGAAGAATAGTTTTAAATTCAAAACCTCAGAGAATTTTTTTAATTGGTATTTTATTGAATTTTTTATAGCTATAAATTCTCGCTATATTTAAATCAATCGCTGAATTGTATCGCGAATCTTTTTTATCGAATCGCTATTATGTTGTAATGTTCTTGTGTAAAATTAAGTTCGAACTAACGAAGAATAATTATCAAAAACTGCCTACATCGAACAAGTAAAGATTTATTAAAAAATAAAAACATGTATTTTAAAAAATCAATAAAATGGAGTTCTTTGTTTTTGACAATTTTACTTCTTCAATACGGTCTAAAGGCAACTGGACAAGAGGTTGAATATCCATTTTGGGGGAAGTACGTAAAAACTCCTAATGGTGCTGCAAAACCCGATGTATGGAAAACCAGAGATCATACAAAGGAAGGATGGGATTGGAGTTTACCGCCTGATACTAAAGTGAGTTCCAAAGGGCTTATCGGTATGGCTCGAGTTTTGAACAGTAAATCGCTCCTTTCACTTTCCCAATTACCAAAAATTAATTTTGAGTGTAATCCTATAGTAGATATTTGGTTTCATTGGAATACCATTGAAGCTGTTGAGGGTGTTTATGATTTTTCCCCAATTAAAAACGCTATTGATGTCGCAGCGAAGCGAGGTTATGGAAGTTGTATTCGGTTGATGACTTCTAGAACGAAATCAGCACCAGACTGGCTTAAATCAAAATACCAAGTTCCCTCTATTCGCAGTCAAAAAAAGGGAATAGAAAGGGAGGAGAATTACGATCTTGCCAATCATCTTTTTCATGATAAGTATCGAGCGCTCATTGCAGCCTTTGGGAAATCGGGTATTCCTGCAATGAAAGAGGTTAAAGGTCTTTATGTAGGCTACGCTTCACCATCATTGGGAGATGAAGGAATTGGTCCTCACGGCGTCGATCCAGATACAGTACAACATGTTAGAGAACGGCTCGATGCTTGGCAAGCTGTTACTAAAGGGATCGAATACAAAGTGTATATGGGAGGCAACTGTAATTATGGATTTGCCAAAGGTTTTGGGGTGCGTCGAGGATTCGTTGAGATGTACCTTTATCAAATACCTTCTCCCGAGATTGGCCAGATTCTCGACAAAAATGGTTATTTAGTGTTAAATGAGAGTTGTCCACTTATTGCTAAAGAAGCCCTTCATGGCGAAGTCAATGAAGAATACGAAGAAAAATGGGCGACAGCTGCTACTCAAAATCGATACGGAAACTCCACGGATTCATTTCCTTACAGGTATTTCACTTCCAGTCTTCGAATGTTACAGATGCGAGTAAATTTAGCTTGTTATCCAAACTTCACTCTAATTCCAGCAATGATTCCATGGATGAGTCTCGAAGTAGGTCGTACCGCAAAGACAGCGCCAGATGCCTGGTGTTTCCTGAGAGAAAGTTATTTGAAAGGAAATGCTGGTGCTGTAAAGAACTTTGAGCGATGGGTTTTTCAACGTGATTCTCCTGGTTATGAAACTACTGCGGTTGTTAAAATCAATCAGGCTAATAAGATGCATTGGGTCGAACCCGGAAAATACTATGATTATATCGCTAGAACTGGCGATAAAATAGGGTTCAACGTAGATACCAATTTTTTAAAGGGTAAAAAACAGAAAGTAGCTATCAAAATTAGCTATCTCGACGAGGGAAAAGGGGAATGGCTATTGACTTTTAATGGAGCTAAAGAAACTGAATCAAGGACTGTGAAATGTTTGGACTCAAAAAAACTTCTGACGACCACTTTTTTTGTAGAAGCTGATTTTAATCAGAAGAATAATTCTGGTTACGATTTCGAATGTTTGGCACAGAAAGGATTGAAACCCATAGTTAGCTTTGTTAGGATCGTTAAACTATAAAGTTTTTTTTATATTTGAAATTGGAATACTAAAAATTTAAAGCTAAAATATATAAATGAAAATCACTCACAAATTTTCGCTCCTTTTTTTTATGGTATCTTCTGTGTCTATAAACAGTTACGCTCAGTCCCAAAAAGGATATGGCATATCCAGTTGGGCGGGGTGGAAGCCAGGGCAAATTTCAAAAGCAAATTGTCCGGAACTTCATAGTGTTCCACTTATTATCCATTGGAATTCATTGGAATTGACAGCAGGAAAATACGAATTCGATGAGAAAATCGGAAATCCACTTAAAGAAGCAGCTAAAGAGGGTTTATCTGTTACACTTATGATTTGGGTTGGACCGAGTGCTCCAGAATGGATCTATGAAAAAGGGGTTCCATTGGTTATTACTGACAGAAAAGTTAATGCTTTAGGGCAGAAGACGGATAATCAAAAAAAATATCCGTACTATTTGCATCCAGAATACAAAAAGGGATTTTTCAGTTTGATTAATGCTTTCGGAAGTTATGTTAGGGCTCTACCGCTAAAATTGCATCAAAGTATTGTTTTTGTTCAGTGTGCCGAAGGATCTACAGGTGATGGAGAACCCTATAAGGGAGTTCCAATTGAAAAAAAATATGAAATTTCAAAAGAAGTATGGAATCAATTTCGTCTAGAAACTTGGAAGCAGTATCAAAACGCTTTTTCCGGTATCCCAATTTTAGTAAACTCTGATTCTAATGGTAATCTAGAATCTGATTGGCTATTGGATAATATGGAGGTGATTGCTTTAAAGCAAGGAATGTTTAGTCACGGCTACTATGTTAGTGATAATGACAAACGGCTAGCTAAGTTAGAGTTTATAGAGACTGAAGCGAAAAAACGTGGGAAGACGGTCCTTACTCGTGGAGAAATGGATGGTGAGTTGTTTGAAATGGGCTGGTCGAACCGCAATATACCGCAAGCACTCTACTGGTCGGGAATTTTTGCTTCGCATTGCCGACTCGATATTTGGAATGTTCCAACGCAAGCATTACTGGAGAAAGATAACTTACCCGCTTGTATTTTTTTTAATAAATATGCAGGCTATAAGGATGCAGCGACTTCGCCTTCCGCATTTTGTGCTTTAAGGGATGGGCTCGATGCTTCCGACTTTAATCGCTTTCCAGTGGAAACTTTTGGGGGACAGCCTGAAAATAAAAAAGATCATGAGCGTTATCTTAATATAGCCAAAGCTTTTGCTGCCTATGGAGCACGAATGGATGATCCGCAAAAAGCAGTTGGTGGCGGAATGGACAATCGCAAAAGTAAAGGAGTAAATGATGTAGGATGGGGAACTTTACCGAACAACTATTCCCGCTTTCTGACTCAAATAGCGATAGGGACTGGTGATGTAGGGTATTGGAATATCGATGAATCCATCTATGGTCGTTTCGGTCGTGGTTTTGAACATCAAACTGGAAAGAAACAAATGCGATTTCATCTCAATCCAACGTTTAATGCCAAGACGGTAAAAGTGAATGTAATTTATCTCGATAAGGGCAAGGGAACTTGGTCAATTGGACAGTCTGGACAAGAAAAAGTTACTCTTGTTCAAAATAAAGATAGTGGAAAATGGATAACAAAGAGTGTTAAATTGTCCAGTTTAGATGAGATAGCACTAAATTATGTTTCAGGAGACAATACACTATTCCACCTGATAGAAGTGGATCGGATAGAGTAAAATGATAGTATTTTTTTTTCCTTAACGGATTAAAAATAATTGACAAATTTTAGAATTGAAAACGATGACATAAATTTTCATTCATTATGCTGCTCGCCGAAAAACCAGCCAAAAACATCATAATTTGGAATAAAGGTCAATGACCAAATTCGCAAATTATGTCAAAAAGCAGAAAAGTATTTAGTAAAGACTTTAGGGCAAAAGTTGTAGTAGAAGCATTGAAAAAAAAATATTTATAATTTATTTCTTCAAGCATTAAACCTTTGTATTTATTGAAAGTCTAATAACAGTTAACTATAAAACAAATATAAAAATGAAAAAATTAATTTTAGTAGCTTTATTGGCTGCGGGTTTAAATGGATTTGCTCAAGAAGCAGATAAAAAAGGTGGTGCAGAGAAAATGTTGCAAAAAATGACAACAGAATTGTCTTTGACGGCTGATCAGCAAACAGCAATAAAGCCTATTGTCGAAGAACAAGTAGCTCTTAAAAAAGACAGCAAAGAAAATCCAGATCATGCAGATGCCAATAAAGTTAAAGTAAAAGAACTTAACAAAAAAATTAAAGAAGTATTATCACCTGCACAGTTAGAAATTCAAAAAACCAATATGGAGAAGTCTAAAGTTGAAGGAAAAAATGGTGGTAAAGAATAAAGAAAAAACTTTAATATATAAGAAAACTTCCGGAAAGCCGGAAGTTTTTTTTTTGGAGTAAAGTCAATTATCAAAGATATATTTCGCTCTACACATAATTGTATTTTGGGATTTACTACATTTATACAATTCAAATAAATCACTAACTGAATGCATTGAGACAAATTCGCATTATAAAAGAGACTTTTTGTACTAGTAAAAATCTTCTTCCAAGCTTATATTTGACCTTGCAATTAATTAGGGTATAAATTTGAAACTTTATTGTGCCTTCTATATTTTTTCTTTAAGGAATTTAAATTTATCAATTAATTGTCAAACTAAACAAATTCAAATTATTAATCAACCAAAAAAAATGAAATTTAAATTATTAACAATTATTTTTTTAACATTTTCTTTATCGCTATCCGCTCAGACCACAATAGAAGGAGTCGTTAATGATGTTAAAGGATTGCCCGTGCCGCAAGCTAATGTATTCATAAAAGGAACTAAAAGCGGGGTTACAACTGATTTTGACGGAGTTTTTAAAATAAAGGCAAAAATTGGAGACGTCTTAATTATTTCAAATTTAGGATTTGATAAAAAAGAAGTCAAAATACAAGCTAACTTTATTAAAATTGTTCTTGAAGAATCGAATGCTACTTTGAATGAAGTTATTGTAATTGGGTATGGAACTGTCAAGAAAAAGGATTTAACAGGAGCTGTTTCTACCGTAAGAGGAACCAGCATTGAGAAGGGGGATCCAGTCGATCTTCAAACCGCTTTGGCCGGTCGTGTTGCTGGTTTGCAAATAACGCAAAACGATAACGGATTGGGGTCAGGTGTAAAAGCTATTATTCGTGGCGGTAGTTCATTGACTAGTGGTAATCAGCCATTGTACGTTATTGATGGTTTTCCAATTGTTCCAGATGACAATGCCTCATCAAATCCATTATCGGATATAGACCCTGGCCAGATTAAGTCTGTCGAAGTTTTGAAAGACGCTTCTGCAACAGCAATCTACGGCGCAAGGGGATCGAATGGAGTAATTATTATAACAACAAAACTCGGAAAGGAAGGAAAGCCAGTTATAACGACAACATTAAGTACGGGTACGTCATTTGTATCAAAATTTCCAAGAATTCTTACTGATGCAGAGTATTTGGATTATCGTATAGTTCAGGATAATGTCAATTATTTGAACGGAACAGATCTTAATTTAAATACCACATGGCAAGATCAAAAAGACGCAAATGCAAAAGGTGTTGATTGGCCTAAAGAAGCAATACAAGTAGCTTTAACAAGAAAAGTCGATCTCAGTATGGGAGGTGGAAGTAAAGAGGGATTAAACTATCAAATATCGGGGAATTATCTAGATCAAGAAGGTGTAGTTATTGAGAGTAACTTTAAACGATATAATTTAAATTCGAATATTGTCCAATCAATTGGTAAAAATACCAGAATTGGAACAAATATTAAATTAGCATTTACCAAAAATATTGGAAGAAGTCTTGAAAAAAATGCTGATGCTATTTTTAAAAAGGCTTTTTCGACCAATCCTTTTCAGCCCATAGATTTTGAGCTAGGTGATATTGATATAGATCCAGATACCAACTCTGGTGATAATGAAAATGTTATTACCTATCTTAATGAAGTAGATAATCAAACGCAAAGTACTAGGATAATTGGGAACGTTTTTTACGAAACAAAAGTAGCCAATAATTTGACTTTTTATACCAGTTATGGATTTAATCGCGGGTTTATCAACAACCAAGTATTTTTGCCTTCAACTGTATTGCAAGGATTTAAGGAAAACGGTATAGCAGAATTTGAAAAAATTGAAACTTTAAATCAAGTATTTGAAACTCGATTCAATTATAAAAAAGTTTTTGATAAGCACAATATTAATGCTACTGCTGTTGGAGAATTTTCAGATAATCGAAAAAGCATATTCACCGCTGGGGCAACCGGTTTTAGTGATCAAACGAATGGTTTCAATGATTTATCAAGTGCGATTTTGCCTAGTTTTCCTGAAAATAACATCGCAGAAGAAACTTTGGCGTCTTTTTTAGGTAGAGTTTCCTATGGGTATAACAATAAATACTTGTTAACAGCTTCCATTAGAGCGGATGGCTCATCAAAATTTGGAAAAGATAATAAATGGGGTTATTTCCCTTCTGTAGCATTGGGATGGACCCTTTCAGAGGAACCATTTATCCAAAAATTGAATATTTTTGATAATTTTAAAGTGAGAGCATCCTATGGGGTAACCGGTAATAACCAAATACCTGCTTACAGTGCGATAGGTTTATTAAAACCAGGAAATTATGTTTTTAATGATGTTTTTTATTCTGGAAAAGTACCAAGCAGTGTATCTAATCCTGATTTAAAATGGGAAACTACTGCGCAATACAATTTTGGTGTTGACTTAGGTTTTTTTAAAAATCGTTTAACCATTACTGCCGAAGCCTATTATAAAGAAACAACCGATTTATTGTTAGAAGTGCAATTGCCTTTGTCCTCAGGTTTTGAAACTGCTTTAAAAAATATTGGTTCTTTTAGCAATAAAGGGTTTGAATTAACCATTAATTCAATTAATTTTGATAATAGTAATTTTAAATGGAGATCTGATTTTACTTTATCATTCAATAGGAATAAGGTGCTAGATTTAGGAGATAAATCTGAATTTTATTTTGATGCTAATATTTTTCCAAGTAAATTCGTTAATGAAATATTGGTTCGTGTAGGACAGTCAACTGGAATCTATTATGGATATATTGAAGATCAGGTTATAAACAATCAGACTGAAGCGGCAAATAGTCCGAAACAAGTTGGTGTGGGAATTCCAGATGTCTTTAATAATGGACAAGTCAAAATTTATGATGTCAACGGAGATGGTATAATTAATAGTTTCGACAAGGTGCCAATAGCAAATACAACACCTGAATTTATAGGAGGATTGAATAATGAATTCACGTATAAGAATTTCGACTTTAGTTTCTTTTTACGCTTTTCCTACGGTAATGATGTAATAAATGGAAATATTGGAAATTTAGATAAGGGGAATATTGGAAATTGGAACACCTTAAAAGCAATGTCTGATAACTCTTATAATGCCGCATATAATCCCAATGGTACTTTTCACGGAGAAAATACAAATGGTGTTTATTCCTCTTTATTTCGCAGCGCGTATGTAGAAGACGGCTCTTTTTTAAAGCTTGATTTCATTACACTAGGATATGCTATGCCTCAGGATGTTGTTAAAAGTTTGAATGCCAGCAAATTTAGAGTTTTCGCCAGAGTAAATAATCCTTTGATGATTTCTCGCTATTCTTGGTTTGATCCAGAAGTAAATGCCATAGGAGGAACAGCTGGTAAAGTTGGAGGAGGAGTAGATCTTGGAAGTTATCCACGTAACACAACCATAACTTTGGGATTGACTCTTAATTTTTAATATTAAAAATAAAAAAACATGAAAAATAGAATCAAATATCTAAATCTAATTATTCTATTCACAGGATTTATAGGTTGTAGCGGTGTATTAGAAGAAGTTCCAGTTTCTCAAGCATCCCCAGAAAATTCATTTAAAACTGAAGTCAATGCCATATCTGCAATTGTAGGAGTGTATAGTGCGTTGCAACTTGAAGGTGTATATGGCCAAAGTCAATTGGAATTCTCTACAGATGAAACTTACGCAGGTTCAAAAGTGCCTCGTTCAGGATTTAATTTATACACTTTTACTGCCGATAATATTGAAGTAGTTTTGCCTATATGGAGAGATCATTATAAGGGTATAAATCAAGCTAATCAAGCGATTTCTAATATTCCAAATGTTGATATGGATGTTACTGAAAGAAACAGTTTAGTGGCCGAAGCTAAATTTATTAAAGCGTTATTGTATTTCAACTTAATCCGGTATTTTGGAGATGTTCCCTACAAAGAAACGGAAACGACTTCATTGAATGATTTGAATATTCCTAGGACACCTGTAGCAACTATATATGCAAATATAATAAAAGATCTTGAATATGGTTTGGTTCATTTAAAAGTAAAAACCGCCGGTTTAGCGGGACATGCTACTCAAGACGCGGCCAAAACTTTATTGGCGAGTATATATCTTACAAGAGGTAGTATGGCTAAAAGAGATAATATTGGAGATAAAGGCATTGCAGATTTTGCTTTGGCGGCTAAATATTCTAAAGAGGTAATGGATTCAAATAGATATAGATTGTGTCTTTATTTCCCAGATGCGTTTATAGTGCAAAATAAAAATAATGATGAAATTGTTTTTGATGTACAATTTAAGTCACCAGGACTTGGTGAGGGAAGCGTAATTGGCAAGAATATGGGTATCTCTTCCGATGCTTCCGGGGTAGCTAATTTATCCAATGGTGGTTCACAAGCTTCTATAAGAGCTTGTCACTATCATCAATACTATTATGAAACAGCAGATAGCATTCGTATGCAATGGACTAATGCTAGAATTCAAATAATTACTGCTACTGGAAAGTACAAAATAATAAGTGCTGTTAGCACTAACCCGCCTACAGCGGCTGGGAAATTTAGACGTTATCCTGTTCGTGATCCTAGTTTTTCACTTAAATATGACGCCGACTATGATTTGAACTGGCCAATATTTAGATATGCAGAAGTTTTGTTAATTTATGCAGAAGCTACAAACGAAACTAGTGGCCCAACACAAGCGGCTGTAGATGCATTAAATATGCTAAGAAGTAGAGCCAGAAATACTAACGCAGGAGGTGTTCATAGAGATATATTGCCTCGTTCCTTGACCCTACAAAGATCTACAGGATTAGTCAACTTAACACTTTCAAACCCTTTAGTTGCAACTTCAGCTGCTTTTAGAGAGTATATTGACTTGGAGCGAAGTAGAGAATTAAGTTCTGAAGGCAAAAGATGGTTTGATTTGGTTCGTTGGGGAACTCTAAAGTCTACTTTGCGTGGAATAAATGCAAAATGCACTGCTAAAATTTTAGAAAGACCGCCTGTAGAAGTTCCTGTAATAACCACCACTAAATGGGCTAATTACTGGAATGGAAGAAATGATGAATGGAATTTAATAACTGGTGCAGTTCAAGATTTTCATATGTTACTTCCGATACCCAATAATGAGAGATTGGCAAATCCTTCGATCGGGGTGAATAATCCTGGATACAATTAATAAAAAAATAAGAAATAATATGAAAACCAAATATTCAATAGGTATTGTAATGCTCTTAACCCTTTTGTTTTCTTTCACTTCTTGCGAGAAAGAGGAGTTAGATACTTGGGTAAGTATAGAAGCTGATAAAACTGAAGTAGCTATCAATGAAACAGTAACATTTAAAATAACTGGTAATGCCGAAACTTATGTGGTGTATACTGGAGACACTGGACACGATTTTGCCAAAAGTTATTTAGTGATTACTGAAGGCAAAAAAATTGATCAAGAAGAGTATGTGCTCACAAAAGCCAGTTTAGACACTTGGACTCCAATTTTAACAGCCGAAATTAATGCATTTAATGTTTTAAATCCGAATGCAACATTGAATGCTAGTGCTATACTTGCCGGCTTAGGGGGTTTAGTAGACAAATCTTTTTATAAAGATACTGCTGCAAATCGTATAAGAGAATTAATGCCAACACTCAAGACGTATACTGATTGTGGTACCCTTGTTGTCACTTATTTTACTAACAAAAGTGTACTATTAACTCCTGTGGGGGGATTTGCTACCGGTGTGGCTCTCAATAGATATAATTTGGCTTATTCCTACAAATTTGCTGCTGCTGGAACCTATGTAGTTACACTATTGGGTACTAAACTATCTACTAAAGATTATTCAGGTTCAGGTTATATTGATGACAGAACTTCATCAGCAGGTGAATATAATTATAAAAGAAATACAGACACGGTAACTATTGTCGTGAAATAATTTATATCCTTGTATATTAGTATAAAAATTAAGCTCTTAAACCTGTCAGTAGACAGGTTTATTTGTTTAAAAAAATGTATTTATTCAATATATAATTTACTCATAAAATAAAATCTAAACGAAAAACGGGATGCTAGAAGAACAAGTATGTAAATGCACAAGATATTGTTCGTAGTTTTTTTGAATATTCTTGTTTTTCTTTATTCCTGCAATAAAAAGGAATAGCCCTATATGAGACAAAATAGCATACTTATTGAACTATATTGACTCTTTATTATGGTATTAAAAGGCTTAATTTTGTATTTGTTATGTGATTAAACCTGCAAATTCTATTCAAATCTTGGGCGTTTAACAATTTTTCTAAGCAAATTTAAAAAATGATTGTACGAGTTTTTTATAAATATCCTGTCTTACTTGGCTTTGTTCTATTTTTAATTACAAAATCACATTCACAATCACTGCCTATTACATCTTATGGAGTTTGGGATCGTGGTGGAGGAATTCCAGACTATTCATCGCCAAATGCCGACTTTGTCAAAGGTATAGAAACCACCCTTGATTGGAAAGATATTCAGGCTGGACCAGGAACTAATTGTGACTTTACTGCTTTTCAAACCATAATAGATGTTGCTGTTGCCAATGATAAATTGATTCGATTTAGTATTAATGTGGGCCCTGATTGCCCTGAGTGGGTTTTTGACAATGGTGTTCCGAGAGTAAATGTAACTAGTAACGCACCCAAAAATGATGCGTATGCCAATAGAAATCCTTATTATCCAGACCCAGAGTATAAAGCCTACTATTTTGAAATGATTAGACAATTTGCCTTGTTTTTGAGAAATCAACCTCAAGCAACATTCGATCATATTGCTTTTGTGCAAGTTAAAACAGGATGCACAGGAGACGAAGAACCTTACAAAGGAACAGTAATTAATCCTGATTATGGCTTAACCACAGCACAATGGGAAACATTTCGCTTAGAAGCATTTGCTAAATATAGAGAATATTTCAATGATGTTACTACTAACAAAATTGTTTTGACATTCAATAATGTAGATCCTGATAAAGAACCAGACGCCTATAATTATGTAATGACCCAATTAGATCCTGATCTTGGTTTTGGTATTAAAGGAGGAGCCTTTAATAGGGGGCACCATTTATCAGATGAGCAAACCTACAAAGAGCAATGGAATCCATTTTTAATTAATCCAAAAGTAGGTGTTGGTAATCCCAATGGAGTAAAACTATTTTCAGCTTCAGAAATGGACCAGTCTTGGAACAAAGGGGTTTTTGCTTTAAACTATGACATAGGTTTTTATTGGTCGGCCCTTGGTGGAATTAATACGGGGCTTTCTTGTACCAATATTTCGGTAAGCGCTATGACGTATGCCATAGCTAATCCTGGTATTATTGATATCTTCAAAATGTACAACCGATATGCACAGCAGGTTTATCCGGCAACAGCTACAACTGCTTTTTCTATTTTTCACGAAGGACTCAATTCGGCCGATACAGTTAAATTTCCTGTATCGACTTATGGTACCGCTACTAAGACCAATTTAACTCGTTATCAAAATATATGTAATGACCCTAAATACGCTCTTAGGGGAGCACGTATAGATGATGAAATTGCCGTAGTGAGAGGACAAGTGTTTCAGCGTGAGGATCAAGAGTTTTACAATGATGCAGGCTGGGAAATTTGCGAAGGAAATATTGAGCGATTTATGACTCAAATAAATCCTGATGAGACCTCTATAGGATTGTTTAGAGTTCGAGGTGCAATAACTTCAACTTCGTCAAAGTACGACCGCTTTGCCCGTTCTTTTGAGAATAGTACCGGTAAAAATACGATGTATTTCCAATTGCATACTGAAGTACCCGCGAGCAATAAAATTTTGAAGTTTACCATTATTTGGTTGGATAAAAATGCGGGTTCCACATGGGCCTTCAAATATAGAAATGCTGCAGGACTTCAGACCATACCTTTTACAGGAACAGGTTCCAATGAATGGAAAACAGAAACATTTAATATTTCAGACGCAGTTATCAACCAAGGTGGGACTAATGGTTCCGATTTCATGTTGGTTAATACAGACACAACCGATGATATCTTTAATGGGATTGAAATGAATATTCTTGGAATAAGCGGACAAAACCAAACTATTAATTTTAGCCCATTACCATCAAAAACGATAGGAGACGCTGACTTTAGCCCCAGCGCGACAGCCAGTTCAGGTTTAACGGTTAGTTATGAAAGTTCAAATACAGCGGTGGCAACAATTGTAGATGGAAATATTCATATTGTAGGAGGTGGTACTTCTACAATTACCGCTTCTCAACCAGGAGATGCAAATTATAATGCTGCAACATCGGTTACACAAAATTTAGCCGTTTCTGGAGTTAATCAAGCTACTATTACAACATCTGGAACCTGGACATGTCCAGTAGGAGTAACCTCAATTCAAGTGGAAGCTTGGGGCGGTGGCGGTGGCGGTGGCGGAACCTTTTTGGCTGGTTTTGCTGGCGGCGGTGCTGGCGGTTCTTATGTTATAAATAATAGTGTGACCGTCATCCCTTCGACGAGCTATTTAGTTACAGTGGGTGCTGGTGGGACACTAACTGGTAATGGCGGGGCTAATGGAAATAATGGTGGCAATACAACATTTGGATCAACAACTCTTATAATAGCAAACGGTGGTGTAGCGGGTAGTGGTACAACCACAGCAGGACAATTGGGTTCAGGCGGTATAAATAGTTCAGGTGGTTCAGGCGGTACAGTAACTTTAGGATTGTCTGGGGCTTCTGGTGCTAATGGTTCAAGTGGGGCTGGTGGTGCTGGAGCAATGGGTGGTGCTGGTGCTGCAAGTAGAACTTCGGCTGCTAACGGATTTTCAGTTACAACTTTAGGCGGAGGTGGCGGTGGTGCTTATGGTCCGGTATCAGGCAGTAATAAAGGAGGTGCCGGAGGTGCCGGGCAAATTAAAATTACCTATACGGTTGGTGTACCAAACGTTCCTACCATAGGAACCGCTTCAGTTTCTGGAGCGATTGGGCAAGCTTCAATTTCTTTTACAGCTCCTACATTCAATGGCAACTCAACAATTACTTCCTATACAGCAACATCTTCTCCAGGAGGAATTACTGCAACACTAAGTCAGGCAGAAAGTGGCACCATAATAGTTAATGGACTGACCAATGGAACGGCTTATACCTTTACTGTAAGGGCAACAAATAGTATAGGACAAAGTGTCGAAAGTGCCGCATCAAATGCAATTACGCCTTATACCATTACCACTTGGAACGGTTCAGCTTGGACTAACAACGCTCCAACAGTTGCCGTTGATGCAATTATTGCTGGAAATTATTCAGTAGCAGGAAATATAATTGCAAAAACATTAACAATTAATAACAATGCAACGGTAACCATTCCTTCTGGTTCTAATGTTACGCTGGCTGGAGCAGTTATGGTAACTGCACCTGCCACATTAACCTTAAGCAACAACGCCAACTTGATTCAGCTAAATAATTCGACAAATACAGGAGCAATTACTGTAAAAAGAAACAGCAATCCTTTGTTTCGTTTAGATTATACAATGTGGTCATCACCAGTTTCTGGGACACAGACTTTGGCGCAGTTTTCGCCTTTGACTTCGCAATCTCCAAATCGTTTCTTTACGTTTAATCCGGCAGCGAATTTATATTCGACAGTTTCACCTTCGATTCCATTTTCAAGAGGGATAGGATATTTGATTCGTATGCCAAACACAGATTCAGCTACTAATTATGATGGAGGAACTGCTGCGTTAACTTATAACGGAGAATTTATAGGAGTTCCTAATAATGGAACAATCAACCTAACTACCGTGGCCAATAATTATAATGCAGTAGGAAATCCTTATCCATCTGTGCTAGATGCTGAACTTTTCAAAATTTCAAACTCAGATATTAATACCTTATATTTTTGGAGAAAAACAAACAATTTGAATCAAGGAACGACTCCTACAACTTCCTACGCTTCCTATAATATCGCGGCAGCTACTGGCGTTGGAGTTGCGCCAGATGGTGCAGCAGTCGGACAGCCTACTATTACTCCTAATAAATTTATTCAGGTAGGACAAGGGTTTTTATGTACAACTTCAAAATCTAGTATTATTTTCAATAATGATATGCGAGTAGCAAACAATGGTAACCAAATGTTGAAAACTAAAACGGTTGAAAGAAATAGAATTTGGTTAAATCTTTCTAATTCTAGCTGGTCAATAAACCAAATGGCATTATGTTATACCGATGGAGCAACCAAAGGGTTGGATGAAGCAGATTCAAAATATTTCAACGATAGTCAAACAGCTTTGAACTCGTTAATAAATAATGAAGAATACATAATTCAAGGACGCCCTATTTTCGATGCTAATGATGTGGTGACATTGGCATTCAAAACTACTGCAACCGGTGATTATAACATTGCTCTGGACCATTTTGATGGCGTGTTTGCTGCAGGACAAGACGTATATTTATTGGACAGTAAAACTGGAACAGAAACCAATTTAAAAACGGGTACTTATATTTTCAATGCAACAGCTGGAGTAGACAATACCAGATTCTCCTTGAAATACCAAAAAACATTGAAAGTGGATGCACCAGCATTCAACGAAAACAGTGTGAAAGTTTATAAAAACAATGGAACGCTATATGTAAATTCTGGATATGTAGCCATGAGAAACATCTCCGTTTTTGACATTCAAGGAAGACTCATTGCAGAACAAAAGAACGTGAAAGCAACTTCAGCAGCACTGAACAATTTGAAAGCAACCCACCAGATATTGATTGTTAAAATTATAGCTGAGAATAACGAAGAGGTTATAAAAAAAATATTAAACTAAAAAAAAGGAGAAGTTAATAAGTATTATTAAAATAATTGCAAAGAATAAATTCGAAATTCTATAAAACCTTAATTATTCATTAGGACTGCAACATAGCATTTGTTGCAGTCCTTTTTTTATTTCAATTACAATAGTATTATAGTATAGCTTTGACTTCTAATATTTTGCATAAATTAAAATCGCCGTGTAAATAATTGCTTACTGATGTAAATTATAATTGGAACAAATTAGCCTTATGAATGACACTTTTTCGCCAAGACAAATTTGGTATTTTCGTATAATTTTACACAAAACATAACTTTAAATAAAATATGATGAAAAAACGATTACTCAACAGAAAAAGACTAATGCAAATTGCACTAAGCCTTTGTTTGATTTTGGTGAGCAACTTTACCAGTTGGGGGCAACAAGTTATTGGCCAATTTCCAACGATGGATGGCGGTTTTGAAGCACAAGCAATAGCGCCTTTAACTACTATTCAAGCTGGAGCTACTTCAATTACAAGCGGGTCTTGGACAACGTCTACAGGAGCCTCAACTGTTGTTAGTGCAACTTGTAAAAATGACACACCTCGAACTGGTGGTAAATATGTGACCTTTTTACCCACTGGCGCAAATAGAAGATTAAACTCTCCAACAGCAGCAGCAGGTGCTGTTAATCAAACAGGTACTTATACTATTCAATATTATTATAGAACGGGAGCGACCGCTCCTGTAACTACTTTGACTTACGGTGTTTTTTATTCAGATCTGAATCTAGCCGCTAATACTTGGGGTACATACCCCACAATAATATATCCAGAACCAGCATACACTTTATATACTCCTGTTATTGCAGCAAACGTAAGTGGATGGACAAAAATGAGTGTAACAATAACTAATCCGATGGGCGCTTCTGCAACAGTTTCTAAGAACGGTTTTTTTAGTCCTTTCAAATCAGGAACGGGAGGCGCTATCGATATAGATGATGCTGTGATGTATGCGGGTGCATTAGATGTTATTCCCCCAAGTAATCCTTCAGGGGGCTTCGCTTCTTCTATCCTAGCTACCCAACAAAATATTTCTTGGACAGCTGCATCAGGAGGAGTTGACGGCGGTGGCTATATGGTAGTTCGCGGCATAGCTGACCCTGCTACACCTCCACAAGCCAATGGTATTTATGCAGTGGGCAATACAATTGCTCCTGGAGAAACCGTAGTTTATCTTGGAACAGGAACTACATTTATAGATAGTGGACTTACATCCTCTACGCCTTATTTTTATAGAATTTATAGCGTTGACAAAGCTTTTAATTATTCAAGTGCACTAACATTTACCAGTACTACTGGCGCTTCAATAAATCTTGAACCTGAACCAACGGTTCAGGCATCAGGTGCGAGTTTCTCGAATGTAACAGGAACTGGTTTCGACATCAGCTGGACTGCTGGTAACGGGTCGAAGAGTCTTGTAGTGGTAAAACAAGTTAGCAACGTGGATTCAGATCCAATCGATGGTGGCATTTATGTACCCAGTGCAACTTTTGGCGGCGGTACCCAAATAGGTTCTGGAAATTATGTTGTCTATAATGGCAACGGTAATTCAGCCTCAATCAATGGACTTAGTCTTAATACAATTTATTATGTAAAGGTGTATAGCTTCAATGTAAATGCTCAAGGTTCTGAAAATTATTTGATTACAGACCCTGCAAGTGGAAATCAAAAAGCTTTACCGTATCAAAATACGTTTACTTTTGATTCAACAACCGAAGGTTTTACTGTTCTTACAAGAGCAAATGCCATTTTAGCAACCGACTTGTCAAAAGCAACTTTAAAAATCAACAGTACTGTACCAAATGTTTTAAATACTAAGGTAGGGTTGAGTTCTAGCTATGCCCGTGTTAACGGTACAGCGAATAAATATGCACATATCACTTTAAAAAATGCTACAACCAATAACAACATTCAGTTAGTAAGTAGTGCTACCACTTTTGATCCTTTACAAATTATTACAACCAATGATACGGACTATAAAACGTATGATTATGATTTAAGTACTCTTACAGGTGATCAATATCCTGAGATCAATATATCGGTAAAGGGCAATTGGTCTGCATCAGGAGTTTATGCCATAAATGATCAAGTTATTTCTTCAAACAGCACGTACAAAAACATAAGTGGTTTAAATACTGCAAACTCTCCAAGAGCTGATATAATAGCTAATGCAGCTGCGGTACCACCTCTTCCACAAAATTGGGAAATAGTTGGAACAGAAGGAGAACTTCTTAATCTTACTGGTTTTATTTATATTGATTCTATTGTTTTTGATAATACTGCTCCAGTAACGCCGCCAGTTAACGTTTTTAATTTTGTTTCTACTGTCGAGGGTTTTGACAAAACGACAAGAGCGACTGCTGTTCCAGCAACCGAATCAGGAAAAGGAACTTTAAAAATAAACTGTGCAACTGCAGCTGCTACCAATGCTAAAGTAGCTCTTTCATCATTAGTTGCACATGTGGAAGGGACAAATAAGTATGCACACATTACATTAAAAAATACCTCGACCAATACATTATTTCAATTAAATGGTAAAATAGTTGGTGTAGGAACTGCTTTTAATCCAATTCAAACCTATACTGCTTCTAATACGGAATATCAAACCTATGATTTTGATTTAAGTACTTGGGATAGTGGTTTTCAATTTCCAGAATTAAATTTTGCTGTGAAGGACACATGGTCTGCTACAGGAGTTTATGCTATAAATGATCAAGTTGTTTCTTCAAATAGCACGTACAAAAACTTAACTGGTATAAATACTGCAAACTCTCCAAGAGCAGATATAATTGCTACTACAGCAGCTTCCACTTCCCCTAATTGGTCGTTAGTTGGAACAGAAGGTGAGCTTCTAGATCTTGCTAATTCTGTATATATTGATTCAATTGTTTTTGATAATGTGGCTCCAGCTTTAGACACTGCTGATTTTGGATATGCAATCAATACAATTTCATTATACCCAAATCCTGCTCAAGATGTTTTGAATGTAAGTTCCTCTATTAAAATTAGTAAAATTGAAGTATATGATTTGCTAGGTAGAAAAGTAGCGTCTAGAAACAATGCTTCAGACGTAAATGTTGCAACTTTAGCGAAAGGAACATATATCGTTAAAGTGAAGCAAGAAAACGGCAGTGTTGTTGCAAAACAATTTATTAAAGAATAATTTTTTATTAGGAAACAATACTATTAATTCTTAAAAAGAGCATTCTAATTTATTTACAATTAGAATGTTCTTTTTTAATGCGCTAACCACTGGTTTTCGAGTTGTATTTTTTGATTATCGTGTGATTTTTTAAAATTAAGTTTAATTATCTTAACTTTTAACTGCACGCTTAATTAATATATCAATTTGATTACGAAATTAAGTAAAAACTATAGTAGTTTTAAATTAGTAGAAACTTAAAATGGTATTAGGGCCTTATTTAAATGAAAAATGAAGTACTTGAAATAGTGGGAAGAAGCAATCATGCACTCACACATTAAGTATTTTATAATTTGAAACAAAATAACATACTAATTGAACTATATTGACTCTTTAATATGATGTGATACGGCTTAATTTTGCATCTTTTTGATGACTAAGCCTATAAATACAATTCAAATTTCAGGCTTTTAACAATTTTTATAAGCAAATTTAAAAAATGATTATGCGAGCTCTTTTTAAATATATAGTCTTATTTGGCTTTGTAGTATTTTTAATTACAAAAACAGCTGCACAATCGCTGCCGATATCAAGCTACGGTACTTGGGACAGAGGAGGACAAATCACTAATTTTGCGGATCCTAATGTTGATTTTGTTAGGGGTATTGAGGCCACCGCAGCATGGGAAGATATTGAACTTGTTAAAGGAATTTTTAATTTTTCTTCTTTACAGCAGGAATTAGACAAAGCCTATGCCAATAATAAATTAATTCGATTTAGTGTCGAGTCTGGACCAGATTCACCACTTTGGATGTACGATAACGATACAAACCCAAATAATAATCCCTATCCACAAGTTCAAAAAGTCACTACCAGTGGAGGTAATGATAAAGCTTCATGGCCTTTCTATCCAGAATATCTAAGTCAAACCTATCAAGATTATTTATGGATATTTTTAGAGAAATTTTCCATTTTTCTAAGAAGTCAACCGCAAGAAAAGTTTGCAAAAATCGCATTTGTTCAAGTTAAAACCGGTTGTACCGGAGATGAAATCCCTTATAAAGGGAATGTTGATAATTCAGCTTATGCAATATCAGACATCGCTTGGAACAACTTTCGTCTTGAAGTTTTTCAAAAACATAAAGAACTTTTCAATGATGGAGGTGGCAATAAAGTTGTTTTAACTTTTAATGATGTAGACCCTTCTGATCCGCAGGAATTGTACGCTTGGAACTGGATTACTGCCAATATTAATCCTTCAATTGGATTTGGAATCAAAGGAGGAGCTTTCAATAGAGGGCACCATTTATCAGATGAACAAACGTATAAAGAATCCTTATACAATTATTTGGTTAACCCAAAAGGCTTGAAACTATTTTCGGCATCCGAAATGGATACAACTTGGCTAGATCCCCTTTTTCAGATAAGTCCTGATGTAAGTTTTTATTGGGCAGCATTGGCAGGTATAAATGTTGGTTTGTCAACCAATAATTTGAACGCTACCGCAATGGATTATGTTACAACCCACGAGAGTACAAGACAAACATTTAGAATGTTTACCCGTTACGCCCAGCAAGTTTATCCGGCGACAGCCACCACAGCCTTTTCGGTTTTTCACGAGGGACTAAATGCTGCTGATAAAGTTAAATTTCCCGAAACATATTACGGAAATGCTACAATGGACAATCAAGATCGCTATTTGAAAATATGTAACGAACCAAAATATAAAAACAGAGGTGCGAAAATGGACGATGTATTTTCAGCTACAAAGGGACAAGTATATCAAAGAGCCAGTCAAACCGGTTTGAATGATGCCGGCTGGGAAATTGCCGAGGGAAACATTGAGCGATTTTTTACCCAGATTAATCCTGATGATACCTCCATTGGTTTATTCAGGGTGCGAGGTCCAATAACGGCAACTTCTTCAAAATACGATCGTTTTGCCCGTTCATTCGAGCATAGTTCCGGTAAAAACACCATGTATTTTAAATTTGATACGGAGGTATTTACTAATCCATTTTCTAAAAGTTTAACATTCAAAATTATTTGGTTAGATAAAACGGTTGGGTCAACCTGGGCATTCAAATACAAATCTACTCAAGGAATAAAAAATGCTGTTCAAGTTACAGGAACAGGAAGTAATACATGGAAAGAAGTGACTTTTACACTTACTGATGCCGTTATTGACCGAACAGGTGTAAACGGCTCTGATTTTACCCTCGACAATACAGACACAATTGACGATATTTTTAATGGAATTGAAGTAGGTATCGAAAGAACTACTTTGTCGGTATCAAATAATACGATGCAACCAAACGATTTTGTTCCCTTTTTTAAACAAAATCAATTCAACGCCACGATTAATTTTAAATCAAATTCAAAAGTCAACATAAAACTTTTTAACCTCAATGGAGGTCCAATGATTTCAGAAGATATTGTATTGAATACAGGGAATAATTTCTTCTCAAAGTCATTGACTGTTCCTTCAGGGGTTTATATCGCAGTGTTAAAATCAGACGGTCAATCTGTGTCTAAAAAAGTGATAAAAGAATAAATTAAAAAAAACAGGTGATGATAAACATTAGAATAAATTTCAATTTAATTTTTAGCATACTCTTTTTTTGTGCTACTATTTCGCAAGCACAAAAAATAGCGGTTCCCATAAGTTCTTATGGTGTTTGGGATCGTGGAGGAGGAGTTGATGACTATTCCGATCCAAAGGCCGACTTTGTTATGGGTATAGAAGTCTCAGCCACATGGGCTGAAGTGCAATCCGTGGGGCCAGACAAATTTGATTTTTCTCAATTTCAAGAAGTATTAAATACAGCAGCTAAATATCATAAAATAGTAAAAATAAGCATAAATGTTGGGCCAAATTCTCCTTTATGGCTCTATGATAATGGTGTGCCATTGGTGAAAGTAATTAGCAAAAAACCTGAAAAACATGCTATAAAATTTGCCAATTACCCTTATTACATGAATGAAAATCATAAGAAATATTATTTTGAATTGATAAAACAATTATCGCTTTTTTTGAGAAGTGAGCCTAAAGAAAAATTTGATTGTATTGCTTTTGTACAAGTAAAAACTGGCGCTACAGGTGACGAAGAACCATACAAAGGAGAACCTGAAGATGAAAAATTTGCCATTGACAAAAAAAAGGTATGGGAAGAATTTCGGATAGAAGCATTCGAGAAATTTAAGAAGTATTTTAATGATGTATCTGACCGTCAAATTGTTTTAACATTTAATAATGTTGATCCTATAAAAAATCCCGTTGCTAACAATTGGGTGATGAATACAATCGACCCAAAAATTGGATTTGGTATAAAAGGAGGCGCCTATAACAGGGGGCATCATTTAACGGGGGAACAATCTTTTTTAGAACAATGGACTCCTTATTTAATTAATCCGAAGGGGATGAAACTGTTTTCTGCCTCCGAAATGGATGCTTCTTGGAACAAACCAATCTTTAATATTAATAAAGAGTTGGGATTTTATTGGTCAGCACTTAGCGGAATTAATACGGGACTATCTTCTTATAATTGCACAAAAAGTGCCATTAAATATGCTATGGAGCATGAGGAAATTAGAGACATTTTTAAAATGTACAACAAATACGCACAACAGGTTTATCCAGCTTCTGCCACTACAGTCTTTTCTGTTTTTCACGAAGGTCTAAATGCTGCCGATACGATAAAATTTCCTGAGAAAAAATTCGGAAATGCAAAATCGAAAAATCTGGAACGCTATACTAATATATGTAATGCCTATGCCTCAAGAGGGGCAAAAATGGATGATTTAGAGTCAGTCGATATAGGTCAAGTGAACCAACGGGAGAGACAAAAGGGATACAATGATGCCGGATGGGATATTGCCGAAGGAAATTTTGAACGTTTCTTGTATCAAATTAAACCCGACGAAACTTCCATAGGACTTTTCAGGGTTAGAGGTGAGATAGACAAAAACTCTTCTAAATACGATCGTTTTGCTCGTTCTTTTGAAAATGCAACAGGAAAAAACACCATGTATTTTAAATTTGATGATGAGATGTTTATCGCTTCAAAACCGAAAAGTTTAAAATTTAGCATCACTTGGTTGGATAAAAACCCAGGTTCAACTTGGGCTTTGCAATACAACAAAGGAAAAGTAATGAAAACGGCTCTTGAGATAAAAGGAAAGGGCGATAACGAGTGGAAAACCGTAACAGTTGAAGTTACTGATATGCAGTTAAACCATAGTGGAGAATTTGAGTCTGACTTTGTGTTGGTAAATACAGATTCAATCGATGATATTTTTAACGGCATTGAAGTAAATATTCAAAGAAAATAAATTAGCATACTACTATAAATCTTAAAAAAATGAAAAAAAGTTTTTACTTATTAGCCTCTTCCTTCTTGTTAACATTAAGTTTTTTCTATACCACTGAAGGAGTGGCTCAAAATAAGCGACCAAATATTCTTGTTATTATGGGGGACGACATCTCACGAAATAGTATGGGAGTGTATGGTTCTAAATATATTAAAACACCTAATTTTGATCGAATTGCAAATGAGGGAGTGCTTTTTACCAGTGCCTATGTTTGTAATCCAAAATGTTCACCGTCTAGAGCATGTTTCTTAACCGGAAGATATTCTTGGCAATTGGAAGAAGCGGCTAATCACATTCCTGTTATACCGCCCAAATGGAAATTTTACCCTAAATTATTGGAAGAAAGTGGGTATTCCATAGGATATACTGGTAAAGGTTGGGGACCTGGAGTGTATTACGGAGAACACAATCCTGCTGGTTGGGAATACAATGAGATATCACTTATCCCGCCTTATAAAGGGATAAGTAAACAAGATTATGCGGCTAACTTCGATGCTTTTTTAACCAAAAGAGACACGGATAAGCCATTCTGTTTTTGGTTTGGAACCCATGAGGCGCACCGTAAATATGAAAAAGATTCGTATAAAAAAGAAAATAAAGATTTGAGTAAAGTTACGGTTCAAGCATTTTTTCCTGATAATGAATTAGTTCGTGGTGATTTGGCTGATTATGGAGTAGAAGTGGAGTACCATGATCTTCAAATTGGTTTAGCATTGGCTTCTCTAGAAAAGCGAGGTTTACTTGACAATACCATAATTATTGCTACCTCTGATCAAGGAATGCCTTTCCCATACGTAAAAGGACAAATTTACGATGAAGATTTTCATGAAGCTTTTGTAGTACGATGGGGAGATAAAATAATTCCAGGTAGAGTAGTGACGGATTTTATTAACTTTCCCGATGTTGCTCCAACCCTGATGGAAGCAGCTGGGCTAAAACCAGACAATCAAATGACTGGGAAGAGTTTTCTAGATGCATTAGTTTCTGAAAAATCAGGGCGAATTGATACCAAGAGATCGTATTCATTAATTGGAAAAGAACGTCATGATAATGGTACTACGGATGGGGATCTAATTGCTGTTAGTTATCCCGTAAGGGCCATTAGAACGGATAAATATCTATACTCTCACAATTATAAACCCAACAGATGGCCTGTTGGTGATCCAGAATTTAACTATAATAATTGCGACGATTCGCCAACAAAAAACTATCTGACGGGTTTAAAAGAAGGAGATAAAGATTATAATTATTTTAAGTTATCTTTTGGCAAACGCCCTGCTGATGAACTTTTTGATTTAGAAAAAGATCCTGATTGCGTCAATAATATTGCATCCGACCCACAATATGCTTCTTTAATTAAGGAGTTAAAGACTAAAATGGAAAAGGATTTAAGAAAACAAAAAGATCCAAGGGTACTTGGCAAAGGAGATGTTTTTGATTACTATCCACAGATTCGTGAGGAAAAAATAAAAAAACTTTATAAAGACAAGTATTACAGTATGTTTGACAAGTTTTTCGAAAAATTCGGAAAAAAAACAGTCCCAATACCTTCAGGTTTTGTTGAAAAAGATGGAGAAAATTAATTTAAATATAACGACAAAAATGAATCCAAAAAACATACTGACTTTTGCAATCCTGCTAGCCACATTTGGGATACAGGCTCAAGAAACAAAAAACACTAAAAAACCCAATATAGTTTTCATTTTAGCCGATGATATGGGATACAATGAGTTGGGGAGTTATGGCGGTAAAATAATCGAAACTCCCAACATTGATCAGCTAGCTAAAGAGGGAATGAAATTTTCTAATCATTATTGTGGATCTAATATTTGTGCTCCTTCGCGAGGGACTTTAATGACGGGTAAACATACAGGTCATGCCCACATTAGAGACAATAAACCACTTCCTTATGAAGGAAATGAGCCTATTCCAGCAAGTGAAATCACGGTTGCTGAAATCTTGAAGACTGCAGGATATACTACAGGAGCTTTTGGAAAATGGGGATTGGGTTATCCCGCTTCAGAGGGATCGCCAAACAATCAAGGTTTTGACCAGTTTTATGGTTATAATGGTCAGATTCATGCCCACAATTATTTCACTTCCTATTTGCGTAAAAATGACTTAGTAGAATTGAATGAAAATATAGATACTCCTTATTCCGCATATAGCGCTGATATTATTAAAGATAGAGCATTAGAGTTTGTTGAAGCCAATAAAAACAAGCCTTTCTTCCTGTATTTTTGTCCTACTTTACCTCATAATCCGTATCACCAACCCGATGATAAAACATTAGAGTATTATGCCAAAAAAACTGGATTTCCGATAGGAGATGCTCATTCAGAAGATTTTAGTGTTCCTAAATACGCTGCATTAACGTCGAGATTAGACCAAGAAGTTGGCGAAATTGTAGCCAAATTAAAAGAACTGAATCTATTGGATGACACTTTAATCATTTTTGCAAGTGATAACGGATCGGCACTTACCAAAGAAGAAGATAGTTATCTGCGTACTGGTGGAGATTTAAGAGGAAGAAAATCTGAAGTGTATGAAGGCGGAATTAAAAGCCCTTTAATTGCTTTTTGGAAAGGGAAAATTATTCCTGGAAGCAGTAGTAATCATATCTCCGCTTTTTGGGATTTCTTGCCTACTTGTGCTGAAATTGTAAAGGTGAAAACACCAGAAAATATCGACGGAATTTCTTATTTACCTACACTATTAGGAAAAACGGACAAGCAAAAACAACACGATTATTTGTATTGGGAACGCAGCCAAAGTCAAGCCATCAGAAAAGGGGACATGAAGGCAGATATTGTTTACGATAAGGCAACCCAAAAACAAAATATTGAAATTTACAATCTTGCCCAAGATCCTTTTGAAAAAAATAATTTAGCCGAAACAATGCCAGAACTCAAAGCAGAGTTTATAATAATAGCGCAAACCGCCAGAGTAGAATCTGAAATTTTTCCTTTAGTAAAAAAAGCAAAAAAAGCAAAGGTAAAAACACATTAATCAATGAAAATCAAATATATAGTTTTAAGCTTTTTAGCTTTTACCATAAGTTTTAAAAGTAGTAGTCAAACGAATAATAAAACAGTAAAACCGAATATTGTTTTCATCTATTTAGACGATTTAGGGTATGGAGATTTAAGTTGTTATGGAGCAACCGAAATAAAAACACCCAATATTGATGCTTTAGCCAATGGAGGAGTTCGTTTTACAAATGGATATGCCACTTCGGCGACCTGTACCCCAAGTCGGTATGGTCTGCTTACCGGGGTTTATCCTTGGAGAAATAAAGACGCCAAAATACTTCCGGGTTCAGCGCCATTATTGATTGGTAAAGAGCAACTCACCATCCCTAAAATGTTAAAAGAAAAAGGATACCAAACTGCCGTTGTAGGTAAGTGGCATTTGGGTTTAGGAACAGGAATTGTAGATTGGAATCAACAATTAGATGCAGGACCAA
>Ga0209107_10000301_pt1 | contig 29474 bp, 23 predicted proteins | sample LakErihyJuly2011_2_FD_187460 | JGI IMG/M metagenome (GOLD analysis project Ga0209107, IMG submission 187460) | Freshwater microbial communities from dead zone in Lake Erie, Canada - CCB hypolimnion July 2011 (SPAdes) (version 2) | ecosystem: Environmental > Aquatic > Freshwater > Lentic >...
GCTGCTGGCCGTGTCGGCCGTGGCCGCGCTTTGGGCCCTGGCCCACGGCGAGGCCTTCAGCGGCTGGCTGGTGCGGCAGGTGCCGGGCGTGACCGTCACGCAGGCCCGTGGCGCGCTGCTGGGCGATTTCAGCGCCGACCGCGTCGACGTGGCCTTGCCCCGCGGCGGGCGGCTGTGGCTGGTGGCACCGCGTTGGCAAGGCCTGCGCCTGGTGCTGGACCCCAGCGCGCGTTTCGGCCTGGGCGTGCGCGCAGAGGCCGTCTCGGTGCAGCGCCTGGACCTGGATTGGCTGAGCGACCCGGCCAGCCCGCCCGCGACCGCGCCGGACAGCCTGCGCCTGCCACTGACGGTGAGCATCCCGACGGTGCGCGTGGACGAAGCCCGCAGTGCCCTGTGGGGTGCGCCCTTGCAGCAGCTGCGCTTGTCGCTGCAATCGCGCGATGACGCCCACCAGGTGCAGCTGCAGTCGCTGCACTGGTCGGGCTGGCAACTGGGGCCGCAGGGTGCCAGCTTGCGCCTGGGCACGTCCGCACCCTTGCCCGTTCAGCTGTCGGTGGTGGCCGTGGCGCAGGCGGTGCCTGCCTCTGGGGTGGGGCCGGCAGGGGTCGATGTGGGTGCTGCTGCTGCCGGTGCGGGTGCGCCATCCCTGCCGGGCGAACTGCGTTTGCAAGCGCAAGGGCCTTTGAGCGACCTGCGTCTGCAGGGTTTGGCACGTTGGGCCGAGGTGCGTGGCGAGCAGCCCCAGCTGGACCTGGAAGCGCGCCTGCAACCCTTCGCGGCCTGGCCGCTGGCGCAGGCCCGCGTGGTGGCGCGTGCGCTGGACCTCTCGGCCTTGCAGCCGGGACGGGGTGAGCAGAACCAGGCCGGTGCGCCGCAGGCCTGGCCACGCACCCGCCTGGATGGTGCGTTGACCTTGGCGCCCAGCGGGGCCCGTGGCCTGGCCCTGGACATCGACCTGCGCAATGCCGGCGCCACCGCCTGGGGGCAAGGTGGCCTGCCGCTGCTGGGCCTGACGGGGCGGCTGGTGGCGCCCGAGGCCCAGAGGGTGGCGCAGGAAGGCGCGCCCGTGGTGGCTGGCACCGGCGCAGAGCCCGCTTGGGTTGCCGTCCTGCAGCGCGCCCGAGCGGACATGCGCCTGTCCCTGCCCACGCTGCCGGGGCTTGCACCGGCCACGGTGGCGCTGGAAGGCGCATGGGGCGCGGGCGAAGCGCTGCGCCTGACGCTCGATGGGGTGCAGCCGCAGGCCCTGCACAGCGCCGCGCCGCCGCTGCGCCTGCAAGGCGAGCTGCGTTTGCAGCCGCAGTGGGAGCCTGCGCCGACATCGACATCGACATCGACATCACCAGCGCCCCGCGGGCCGGCCGTCACCCAAGCTGCGGCCACCACGCTCACCACGCCAGCCACAGCCGGCCTGCAGCGCGTTCAGGTCGACACCCACCTCAGCGGCACCTTTGGCCGCGAGCACGCCCAGCGCGCTCAGGCCGCGTCCTGGCCGGCGGCCCGCCAGCCCATCGCGCTGGACCTCGATGGCGCGTGGCGCCCGGAGATGTGGTCTGTGCGGTCTTTGCGCCTGCGCACGGGCGAGGCGTCATCCGCGAAGCCGGGCAGCGAGGCCAGCTTGCGCGAGGCCAGCCTGCGCTGGCGCGGCCCGCAGGCCTGGCAGGCCCAGGGGGAGCTGGCCGTCGCGCGCTTCGACCCCCAGGTCTGGCTGCCCTGGCCCCAGGGCATGGACCGGCGCAACAGCCTGTCTGCGCAAGGCCGCTTCGACATCGACCAGCGCGGTCATGGGCAGGCCGATCTGTCGCTCCTGCCCGGCACCCTGGCCGGCTTGCCCGTGCGGGGCGAAGTGCACTGGCGGGCCAGCGAGGCCGCGGCCATGCAGCTCCAAGCGGACCTGGATGTGGCGGGCAACCAGGTGCGGGCGCAAGGGCAGGGCACGGCCCAGCAGCCCCTCCACGGTGCCTGGCAGGTGCAGGTGGCGGCGGGGCAGCTGCAGGCCCTGAGCCCCTTGGCACCGCTGCTCGGCCTGCGGCAGCTCCAGGGCGCAGTGCAAGCCGATGCCCGCTGGCAAGGTGGCTGGCCACCGCGAGACAGCCAAGGCACGCTCAGTGCCCGTGAGTTGCGCCTGACCCGCAGCGATGGCTCGGCCGTGTCCCTGGCGTCGGCGCTGGGCGACTGGCGTTGGGGTGGGGTGGGGGCTGGGGGCACGCTGGCGTCCATGCCCTTGCACCTGCAGGCCAAGTTGCAAGGCCTGCGCACCAGCGGTTTGCAGATCGACCAGGCCCAGGCGACGCTGGGCGGCAGCCTCTCGGCCCACCAGCTTCGCCTGGAGGGCGATGGCCGCGTGTTGCCCTCGCCAAGTGCGGCCGCGGGCGCTGGCAGCAGCGCACCGGGTCACCTGGTGCTGGCCCTGGATGGCGCTTGGCAGGGCGGCCGGCCCGATGGCCAGTCCACTTCGGCTGGGGCGTCGGTGTGGCGCGGGCGGCTCCAGCAAGCCAGCGTGAGCGCCAGCACCTCGCCAACGGCCCTCTCTGCGCAGAGTCCAGGTCCCAGCGCATCGCCGCTGGCCCAGGCACCCGCGTGGTTCCAGGCCCAACCCACCGACATCACCTGGCAGCAGGGCCCGGGCGGGCGCAGCCTGGTGGTCCAGCCCACGCGCTTGCAGCTCATGGGGGCCGAGCTCTCGGTGGAGCGCCTGCGCTGGCAAGGCGGGCCCGCATCCACGACCTCGCCCACACCCCCATCGGCCGTTGCCGGTGCGCAGGCCACCCCGATCAATGACACCCAGCTCGACCTCCTGCTGCGCCTGGCCCCGCTGAACCTGCCGCAGTGGCTGGCGCGCTGGCAACCGCAGGCCGGCTGGGGCGGGGACCTCACGGTGGGCGGGCAGCTGCGTGCGCTGCGCCAACCCGGACGGCCCTGGGAGATCGACGCCGAGCTGGCGCGCCAGGCGGGCGACGTCACCCTGTCCGAGCCCACGGTGGAGGGCCAGACGGCCCAGCGCCTGGGCCTGCGCGAGGCCCGCGCCAGCCTCAGCGTGCGCAACGGCCTGTGGACCTTGCAGCAAACGCTGGACGGCCGTGTGCTGGGGCGCCTGTCCGGCCGCCAGACCGTCCAAGTGCATGACCCGATGGCGCTGCCGCAGGCCGACGCCGCCTTGTCTGGCGAGGTGGACATGCAGGTGGCCAGCCTGCGCCCCCTGGCCACCTGGGCCCCGGCGGGCTGGCGCCTCAATGGCCAGTTGCAGGCCCGCGCCCAGATCGGCGGCACGCTCGGTGCGCCGCGCTGGTCGGGCTGGGTGCAGGGCGAACAACTCGCGATCTCGCAGTCCCTGCTGGGCGTGCACCTGAGCGAAGGCCAGTTGCGCATCGACCTCGACGGCGAACGCGCCCGGTTGACGCGCTTCGTGGCCTCGGGCGGGCCGCAGGGCGGGCGCGTGCTGGCCGATGGCGAGGCCACGCTGGGCGCGTCACCGCAGTTGAAGCTGCACGTGCAGGCCGAGCGCTTCGCGGCGCTGCAGCGCATCGACCGGCGCATCGTGCTCAGTGGCGACACCCAGGCCACCGTGGGCGCCGACAGCTTGCAGGTGCGTGGCCGCGTCCAGATCGACGAAGGCCTCATCGACATCGGCCATGCCAGCGCCCCGACCTTGGGCGATGACGTGACCGTGCGCCGCCGCCCGGGGGCGCAGCCTGACGATGGCGATGCGGCTTCGTCCGACAGCGGCAACGGGAATGGCAATGGCAAGTCCACCGGCAACGGCCAGCGCAAGGTCGATGCCGACATCGCCCTGGACCTGGGCCAGCAGCTGCGCCTCAAGGGCCACGGCCTGGACGGCCTGCTGGTGGGCCAGTTGCAGGTGAGCACGCCGTCGAACAAGCCGTCCATCAAGGGCGTGGTCAAGCTCTCGCAAGGCACTTTTGCGGCCTACGGCCAGAAGCTGCGCATCGAGCGCAGCACCATCACCTTCACCGGCCTGATCGACAACCCGCGCCTGGACATCCTCGCCATGCGCCCGCAACTGCCCACGGCCGATGAGAGCGATGTGCGCGTGGGCGTGCGCATCACCGGCACGGCGCTGGACCCGCGCATCCGGCTGTACTCAGAGCCCTCGCTGACGGAGACGGAGCAGCTGTCCTGGCTGGTGCTGGGGCGTGCCCCCACGGGCCTGGGCGGCGCCGACATCGGCCTGCTGCAATCGGCCGCGGTGGCCTTGCTGTCGGGCGACAGCCGGGAGGGCCTGACGGACAAGGTCATCGGCCTGCTGGGCCTGGACAACCTCTCGGTGCGCCAGAGCGAGGGCACGGTGCGCGACACCGTGGTCAATGTGGGCAAGCAGGTCTCGCGCCACTGGTACGTGGGTTACGAGCGCAACCTCAACGCCACGGGCGGCAACTGGCAGCTCATCTACGCCTTGGCGCAGCGCTTCAAGCTGCGCGCCCAGGCGGGTGAAGACAATGCGGTGGACTTGATCTGGCAGTGGCGCTGGGACTGAGCCGGGCCATCCTGGCCATCCGTGATATCAGTGCCCGGCGTGCAGCTTCTTGTGCAGCTGCCGCGTGCCCCACCAGATGCCCAGCAGCACCAGCGGGATGAGCGCCCCGGCCATCAGCTCGGGGTTGACCGGCAGGCCCGCGGCCTTGCCCGCCTTGCCCAGGTACAGGATCAGGCTGACCACGTAGTAGGCGATGGCCGCGATCGACAGGCCTTCCACCGTGGTTTGCAGGCGCAATTGCAGCTCTTGCCCGCGCGTGAGCTTTTCCAGCAGCGTCTGGTTTTGCGACTCGGTGGCGATGTCCACCCGCGTGCGCAGCAGCGCGCTGGCGCGCTCGATGCGCTGCGACAGCGAGCTCAGGCGCTGGGCCGTGGCCTGCACCGTCGCCATCGCCGGCGACACCCGCCGCAGCACGAACTCGCCCACTGTTTGCGTACCGGGGATGGGGGTTTCGCGCAGTTGCTCGATGCGTTGCTCGACCAGGGCGTAGTAGGCCTGCGTGGCCGTGAAGCGGTAGAGGTGGGTGGCCGTGGCGCGCTCCACCGTGGCGGCCAGCGCGATGAGCTTGTCCAGCAGCTCCTGGTCGGAGGCGTCCTTGTTTTCCATGCGCGCAGTGATCTCGGCCAGGCGGGCTTCGGCGTCACCGAGCATGGGCGCCAGCGCCTTGGCCACGGGCAGGCCGCGCAGGGCCATCAGGCGGTAGGTTTCCAGCTCCAGCAGGCGCTGCGAGATGCGGCCCACGCGCTGCTCCGAGGTGTTGGTCGGTGAGATGACCAGCAGGCGCTCGAAGCCGCTGTCGCGCAGGCGGAAGTCCGTCATGGCGCACGAGCGGCGGATGCCCATCAGCGAGGCCAGGGTGTCGCGGCCGTCGAACCAGGGCGCGGCGGTGGCGCGCATGGCCGCGGTGTCATCGACATCGCCGTGCAGCATGGCCATCATGATGGCGGCCACCGTTTTGCCAGGGATGCCGGCCAGCCAGGCCACATCGACCGCCAGCGAGCGCATCAGCGCGGCTTCGTGGGCGCCATCGGTGTGATCGCCGTCGGTGCCCGCGGCCAGGGCCTCATCGGGCAGGGCCTGGACGATGGAGTAGCGGCTGAACTCGGTGTGGCGCTCCCACTTGAGCGTGTGGTCGGCAAAGCGCAGGCGCACGAAGTTGCCCGACAGCGCCTGCAGCGGCAGGTCTTGCTGGCCGGGCAGGGCGCGCAGGTGGGCCCATTCGTCCTCGCGGCTCACGCCCTCGTTGAGCACGGCCACATAGACCACGAGGGCCGGCAGGCGGATGCGGGCCGGTGGGCGGGCGTGGACCTCGTTGTGTAGCAGCTCGCGCTGGGCGTCGTCGGTGGGCAGGGCGCGGGGGAGGGCGCACGGCAGGGCGCACGGCAGGGAGCTTGGGCGGGCGTCCATGCGGCGTCCTCAGCGCAACTTGCCGAGCATGGCTTCCATCTGGTCGAGCACGGCGTCCACGACTTCGGCGGTGTGGGCCGCGGTGGGCGAGGTGGCCGATGCGGCAGTGTCAGCCGTGTCATCGGCGTCTGCCGAAACCAGACGCTCGTTGAGCTCCTGCGCCATCAGGCAGCGCACCATGCGCAGCCAGGTGCTGTCCAGCGCCTTGCGCACGGCCGACATCTGCACGGCAACCGGTTGGCAGGGCTCGCCCGCTTCGATCATGCGCTGGATGCCGCGCAGCTGCCCTTCGGCGCGCTTGAGGCGGTTGAGGATGTCGGTGCGGGCGTCGTTGTCCAGGGTGGCCATGGGCTGGGAGGTGTTGGCAGACCGCGCAGTCTAGGCATACCCGGCGGGGTAGGCAAGGGTGTTGGCCCTGATCAACCGGGGATCAGCCGGGGATCAGCACGCTGACCTCGGGCCGCGCCGGGTCGTGGAAAACCTTGACGCGCGCACCCACGGGGTAAGGCGCCAGGGCCTGTTCGGCTTCTTCGCGGCTGAAATAGTGGCGGCCGAAGGCCTGCAGGCGGTTGCCCTCGTGGGTCACGCCCTGAACGCTGTAGCGAAAGCGCACTTCGGCCATCCAGTCGTTTTTGCCGGCTTCGGGCTCGCCCGACTGGGCGTTGAAGGGCCTGGCGCGGGACTCGGTGATTTCGCCCTCCACGCTGGGCCACTGCGGGCTGGCCTGCTTGATCTGCCAGGCGCGCCAGGCCAGGAAACAGAAGGCCAGCACGAAGGCGGCGACGATGTACTTGCCAAGTTGATCGGGCATGGGGGCATTGTGCCTGTGCCCAGGCGGGTGCCGATGCCTGTGGTGTGCATGCGGTGTGTGTGAGCGGCGAGCATGGCTTTTTGGGCGAAGATGCAGGCCGCACCCGCAGTGACATCGCCATGACGCCCCCCACCGACACCCCCCGCAGCGCCGAACACAGCCCTTTTTATGCCCACCTCGCCCGCCTGCGCTACATCAAGCGCTGGGGCCTGATGCGCAATGCCGAAGAGGAGGATGTGGCCCAGCACAGCTGGGAGGTCGCGGTGCTGGCGCATGCGCTGGCCGTCATCAGCCGGGACGTCTTCCAGCAGCCGGTGGACCCCAACGCCGTGGCCGCGCGCGCGCTGTTCCACGATGCCACCGAGGCCATCACGGGCGATTTGCCCACGCCGGTCAAGTACTCGCCGGCCATGCGCCACGCCACGGCCAACCTCGAAGGCGAGGTCTGCCGCGAGATGGTGTCCCTGCTGCCGGCGGCACTGCAGCCGTCGATGTCTGCCGTGATGGACCACGCGCACTGGCCTGCCCATGAGGCAGCGCTGGTCAAGACCGCCGACCGCCTCGCCGCCTGGCTCAAGTGCCAGGCCGAGTTGCGTTTCGGCAACCCCGAGTTCGCGCAGGCCGAGCAGCAGATCCGCCGCAAGCTCGACGAGCACATGACGCCCGAGCTGCGCTACTTCCTCGACACCTTCGCGCCGGCCTTCGCCCTCACGCTCGACTCGCTGATGCAAGGCGAGTGAGGCGGGGCAGGGCGCTGGCGTGGGCTGAGGTTCAGGCGCAGCGTCAGTCGCGCTGCGCCGTCATCAGCGCCACGTTGCCGCCCGCCGCGGCCGTGTTCACCGTGACGGTCTGTTCCACGCAGAAGCGCGGCAGGCAGTGCGGCCCGCCGGCCTTCGGGCCGGTGCCGCTGAGGCCCTCGCCACCGAAAGGCTGCAGGCCCACCACCGCGCCGACCATGTTGCGGTTGACGTAGACATTGCCGGTGCGTGCCCGAGCTGCCAGCGCCTGCGCGCGGCTGTCGATGCGGGTCTGGATGCCCAGGGTCAGGCCATGGCCCAGGGCGTTGATGTCGTCGATGACCTGGGCCGCGTCGCCACGCCAGCGCAGCACCTGCAGCACCGGGCCGAAGATTTCTTCCTGGACGTCCGCGATGCTGTCCACCTCGAAGGCCAGCGGGGGCTGCACATGCGGCACGGCCAGGTCGTGGGGAGGGCGGTCCGCCCACAGGGGGCGGCCGTGGTGGCGCAGGCGCTCGACCTGGGCGCAGAGCTTGGCATGGGCTTCGGCGTCGATCAGCGGGCCGATGTCGGTGTCGATGCGGGCTGGATCGCCGACACGCAGCTCCGCCACGGCGCCCGCGATCATCGCCAGGGTGCGCTCGGCGATGTCTTCGTGCAGGCACAGCAGGCGCAGCGCCGAGCAACGTTGCCCGGCCGAGCGGAAGGCGCTTTGCAGCACGGCGTCGCAGACCTGCTCGGGCAGGGCGCTGGGGTCCACCAGCATGGCGTTGATGCCGCCGGTTTCCGCGATCAGCGGCACGATGGGGCCGTCTTTGGCCGCCAGCGCGCGCTGGATGTGCTTGGCCACGGCCGTGGAGCCTGTGAAGGCCACGCCGGCCACGCCCGGGTGTGCGACCAAGCCGGCGCCCACCGTTTCGCCAGGCCCGTGCAGCACCTGGAGCACATCGCTGGGCACACCGGCGTCGTGCAGCAAGCCCACGGCGGCCAGCGCGACGCCAGGTGTTTGCTCGGCCGGCTTGGCCAGCACGGTGTTGCCGGTGACCAGGGCCGCGGCCACCTGGCCCACGAAGATGGCCAGCGGGAAGTTCCACGGGCTGATGCAGACCCACATGCCGCGCCCATGCAGGCTGAGCGTGTTGGTCTCGCCCGTGACGCCAGGCCAGGGGGCGGGCAAGGCCATGGGCGCCATCACCCGCTCGGCTTCGGCCGCGTAATAGCGCAGGAAGTCGATGGCCTCGCGCACCTCGGCCACCGCATCCGGCCAGGTCTTGCGGCCTTCATCGACCAGCCGCGCGCAGAACTCGGGCAGGCGGTTTTGCAGGGCGTCGGCGGCGTGCCGCAAGGTGCTGGCACGCTGGCTCACCGGGCTGTGGCGCCAGGCGGGAAAGGCCTGCAGGCTGCGCTGGGCGGCCTGGGCGATGTGCGCGACGACGGCATCGGCCGGCACCTCGTCCACCTGGGGCAGGGCCAGCGCACGGTGAGCTTGCAGCGAGCGCAGCAAGCGCTCACGCTCGTGCTGCACGCTGAGGTCCAGCCCGATGCTGTTGGGGCGCGACGGGCCGAACAGATCGCGCGGCAGCGGCAGCCCCGAGGCCGGTTGCAGTTGCAGCGGTGAGCGCAGCAGCTCGTCCACACCGCAAGCCGGATCGGCCAGCTGGTGCACGAAGGAGGAGTTGGCGCCGTTTTCCAGCAGGCGGCGCACCAGGTAGGCCAGCAGGTCGCGGTGCGGGCCGACCGGGGCGTACACGCGGCAACTGATCAGCGGTTCGCGCAGCACCTCGCGGTACACGCCTTCGCCCATGCCGTGCAGGCGTTGCAGCTCGAAGCGGGCTTCGTGGCGCTGCGCCATCTGCAACAGGGCGGCGATGGTGCCGGCGTTGTGCGTGGCGAATTGCGGGTACAGCGCGTCGGGCGCGGCCAGCATGGCGCGGGCGCAGGCCAGGTAGGCGATGTCGGTGTGTGGCTTGTGCGTGAACACCGGGTAGTGCGCCAGGCCCGCTTCCTGGGCGCGCTTGACCTCGGCGTCCCAGTAAGCGCCCTTGACCAGCCGGCACATCAGCTTGACGCCATGGCGGCGCGCCAGCGCGATGACGTGCTCGACCAGCGCCAGCGAGCGCGTCTGGTAAGCCTGCAGGGCCAGGCCGAAGCCTTGCCACTGCGGCTGTTCGGCGGCGATGCGCGCGATCACTGCTTCGGCCACGTCCAGCGACAGCTCCAGTCGGTCCGCCTCTTCGGCGTCCAGCGTGAGGTTGAGGTCGGCCTGGGCGGCGCGTTCGCACAGCGTCCAGACCCGCGGCACCAGCTCGGCCAGGACGCGCTCTCGCTGCGCATCTTCGCAACGCGGGTGCAGGGCGCTGAGCTTGATCGACAGGCCATCGGCCAGGGCCGGTGTGTGGGCCTCGCGTTGGCTGGCGGCGATGGCGTCCAGGGCGCGCGAGTAGCTGGCCAGGTAGCGTTGGGCGTCCTCCTCGGTGCGGGCACCCTCGCCGAGCATGTCGAAGCTGAAACGCACATGGGGCTGGGCACGGTGGGTGCGCGCCGACTGCGCCAGGGCGTGCGCGATGCTTTCGCCCAGCACGAACTGCTGGCCCAGCAGCTGCACGGCGCGCACGGTGGTGGTGACCACGGCGCGGGCGCCCAGGCGTGCCGCGAGGCCCGTGCTGCCATCGGCATCTGGCAAGAACTTCTTGGACAGCGCCACCGCAGCGTGCGACAGCCGCCCCAGGGCCGTGTCGCTGTGAGCTGCGGTGCCTGCGAAATCGGCGCGGCCCAGCTGGTCGGCGGTCAGGGCGATGGCCGTGTCGGCGTCCGGCACACGCAGCAGAGCCTCGGCCAGGCGCATCAGGGCCAGGCCTTCCTGGCTGGAGATGGGGAACTCCCGCAGCAGCGATTCCAGGGCCCAGAACGGTGCGGGATGCGCGCGCGCCGCCTCGATCCAGGGCCGGGCCACGGCGGCGGCGGCCTGCCAGTCGAGGGCACCCTCCAGGCTGTGCAGGTGCTGGCGCAGCACCTCGGCTTCGGCGCGGTCAGGCGGGGGCAGGCGCATGGTGGAGTCCTCCTGGCGGCTGGGTGAGCTTGCGCTGTGGCGTGTGGCGTGATGTGGCGGGCGCTCAGCCCGGTGGCTCAGGACGCCGCATCAAGGTGCTCTTGCCGAACAGGCTCTGGATCAGGTCCACGGCCAGCTCGGCGGTCTGGTTGCGCACATCGAGCGCGGGGTTGAGTTCGACCACATCGAGCGAGCCCAGCCGGCCGGTGTCCGCGATCATTTCCATGCACAGCTGGGCCTCGCGGTAGGTCGGGCCGCCGCGCACCGTCGTGCCCACGCCGGGGGCGATGTCGGGGTCGAGGAAATCGACGTCCAGGCTGACGTGCAGGTGGGTGCGCTCGTCCAAGCCCAGCAAGGCCTGCGCCATGGTGTGCCGCATGCCGTTTTCGTCGATGAAGCGCATGTCGAAGACCTCGATGCCGAGTTCGTGGACGAAGCGCTTTTCACCCGCGTCCACGCTGCGGATGCCGATCTGGCGGATGTCTTGCGGCGACAGGGCCGGGCTGTGGCCGCCGATGCCGGTCAGCTCGGTGGGACCATGGCCGCACAGGCAGGCCACGGGCATGCCGTGCAGGTTGCCCGAGGGCGTCAGCGTGGCGGTGTTGAGGTCGGCGTGGGCGTCCAGCCAGAGCACGCGCAGGCGCCGTCCGGTGTCGCGGCAATGGCGCGCCACCGCGCTGATGCTGCCCATGGCCAGGCTGTGGTCGCCGCCAAGCATCAGCGGCAGCCGCCCTGCGCGGAGCTCGGCCAGGGTGGCTTCGTGCAGCAACTGGTTCCAGCGCGCCACTTCCGCCAGGTGCCGGAAGCCGCCCACGGCGGGCTGCTCGGGGTTGTCGGGGCCGTGGAGGTCACCGCAGTCGCGCACGTCGATGCCGAAATCGGCCACCGCCTGGACGATGCCCGCCACGCGCAAGGCGCTTGGCCCCATGCGTGCACCGATGCGGCCGGCACCGACGTCGGTGGGTGCGCCGATCAGGCTGACGGCGGGGGGGGGGCTCATGGGGCTTTGGGGGCTCATGCGGCTTGCACTCGGGCGATGGCGGGCACGCGCAACAGCGCGAACAGGTCCTTCGGGTCGTCCAGCTCGGGCATCAGCGCCAGCGTGCGCAGCAGGCCCAACTGCTGGGCGCAGTCTCGCATGAAGCGCAGGGCGGAGAAGTCCTCCAGCGCGAAGCCGACGGAGTCGAACACCGTGACCTGGTCGCAATGGCTGCGGCCAGGGGCCTGGCCCGTCAGCACCTGCCACAGCTCGGTCACGGGGAAGTCGGGCGGCATCTGCTGGACCTCGCCCTCGACGCGGGTTTGCGGCGCGTACTCGACGAACACATCGGCCGCCAGCAACACCTCGGGCGCCAGTTCCGTCTTGCCTGGGCAATCGCCGCCCACGGCATTGAGGTGCATGCCTGGGCGCAGCATGTCGGCCGTCACGATGGTGGCGTTGGCCTTGTCGGCCGTGATCGTGGTGACGATGTCGGCGCCCCGCAGGGCGTCTGCCGCGCTGTGGCAGGCCTGCACGCTCAAGCCCGTGTCGGCCAGGTTGCGCGCCAGTTTGGCCGTGGCCTGGGCGTCCACATCGAACAGGCGCAGGGTGTGCACGCCCAGCAGGTGGTGGAAAGCCAGGGCCTGGAACTCGCTTTGCGCGCCATTGCCGATCAGCGCCATCACGCGGCTGTCGGGGCGGGCGAGGGCACGCGCGGCCACGGCCGACACCGCGGCGGTGCGCAAGGCCGTGGTCAGGGTCAGTTCGCTGAGCAGCTCGGGCACGCCCGTGGCCACATCGGCCAGCACGCCAAAGGCCATCACGGTGGGCAGGCCCAGGCGGTGGTTGCCGGGGTGGCCGTTGACGTACTTGAAGCTGTAGGCCTGGCCGTCGGAAATCGGCATCAGCTCGATCACGCCGCCGACCGAGTGGTGGGCCACGCGGGCCGATTTGTCGAAGGCTGGCCAGCGGCGGAAATCGGCCTCGATGGCATCGGCCATGCCGCGCAGGCAATGCGCCAGCCCCAGCCGCTGGACGATGTGGGCGGCGTCGGCCGCGCCGAGGTAGTGCGTGACGATGGCGTGTCCCATGGCCGTGCTCCTGCAGATGAGCACCAGTGTGGCCGGCCCGCGCGTCAATGACAATCGCCAGGAATGTGCGTTTTGGGTGGCTTGCTTGCCAAAATGGCAGGCCGCAGTGTCAAATCGCCAAGATGGATGGCACCGACCAGCAACTGCTCGCCCTGTTGAGGCAAGACGCCCGCATGACCGTGGCCACCTTGGCGCACAAGCTCGGGGTGTCGCGCGGCACGGTCACCAACCGCATCCGCAAGCTGGAGGATGCCGGCGTGATCGTGGGCTACACCGTGCGTTTGCGGCCCGATGCCAGCCCTGACGAGATCACCGCCTGGATGAGCATCGCCGTCGAAGGCAACGAGGCCCGTGCGGTGATTGCCAACCTGCTGGGCGAACCGGGTGTCGCCCGCCTGAGCGACACCAACGGCCGCTGGGACCTGCTGGCCGAGCTGCGGGCCGAGAACCTGGCCGGTCTGTCCAAGGTGATGGAACGTGTGCGCCTCATCCGCGGCATCAGCCACACCGAGACCAGCATCCACCTCGAAACCTACCGGCTGCCTTGAGGCACCAGGCCCACCAGGCCCGCCAAGCGCGTTCAGCGGCCAGCGTGCTGCGTGGCTTGCTCACCCTTGACGCGGGCCACTTCCTGGGCGAAAGCCGGGCCGTTGCGCAGGCGCTGGTACTCGGCAAAGGCGGCTTGGTACTCGCGCGTTTCCATGCCGTATTGCTGGGCTTCGACGTAGCGGTCCACGCCGGCACGCTGCCACAGGTGCAGGTCGGCGATGACTTCGGCGCGGCTGAGCTGCGAGGCGGTCGGCTTGGGCAGGTCGAATTCCTCGGCATGGGCCTGGGGCAGGGCGGCGGCCAGCAGCAAGGAAGCGGTCAGGGCCAGGGTGGCGCTGAGGGACTTGGCTTGGGCGGTGCGGTTCGAGTTCATGGTGCGATCCTTTCGTGGAGTCTGGGAACGAGGGCCGGGTTTGCCCTTGGTTCACAGTGTGGGGATCGCGCTTCAATCATGCAAATTGATTGAAATGATGCGATTCATGCTTGGTGTCGATGGTGTGGCGTCGCCCAGAAAGCGGTCGCAATCCACGCCGAAGGCCGGAATGTGCGTGCGCGTGCGCAAACGCGGCAGAAAAGCGCCCTCGGCAGCGCTTGCGCTGGCTAGGATGCCATCAGGTTGTTCGCCTTGTGCGCCAACCCAGCCCACGCGGCGGTTGCACGCGAGTGCACCATGCGCCCATCACCCCATGCCATCTGGACGTGGGGTCAGGCCTCTCAGGCAGTGGATCCAACACAGGTCCCTGTCGCCTGGCTTCGGCCAGGTCAGGTTGAACTGAGATGGGCGCCTGCCGCGCGGGCTCGGCCCGATCCGTCGGGCGACTTCCCCAGGCTCCGGTCTCACGGCCGGGGCCTTTCTTTTGCGTGCAGCGACCGCGGTGGCGGTGTGGCCCGTGCTTGACGCTGGATTGACGCGGTTGGGGTGCGGCTCCCGCGCAGCGCGGCCTGCCAACGCAGTGCGCGTCCTCGTAAACTGATGGCCTTCCTTGTCCACCAGGCACCCTGGCCGCCATTGCCACCGTGGGTCACCCCGCTCCTCACACCTACCCCGAGCACCTGAGGCCTTGCCTGGCCGACCTGCCCGCAGCGCCGGGCGTGTACACCTTCCATGGCGCGTCCGGCGGCTTGCCCTTGTACATCGGCAAGAGCGTGAACATCCGCGCCCGCGTGATGAGCCATTTCAACACCGCTGACGAGGCCGCGATGCTGCGCCAGACGGTGCGCGTCAGCTGCGAGCGCACGGCCGGCGAGATCGGGGCTTTGCTGCTGGAGTCGGCCCGGATCAAGGCCGAGCACCCCCTGTTCAACCAGCGCCTGCGGCGGTCGAGGCAGCTGTGGTCGCTGCGCTTTGCCGCCGAGCGCCCGGACATCGTGCCCGCACGGGAGGCCGATGTCAGCGCCGCCGCCGAGGCAGGCCCGCTCTACGGCCTGTTTGGCAGCCCCCGCGCGGCCCAGGAGCACCTGCGCCAGTTGGCCGATGCGCATGGCTTGTGCGGCGGCCTGCTGGGCCTGGAGCGGTTGAGCCCAGGGCGGCCCTGCTTTCGGCACCAGATCAGGCGCTGCTTGGGCGCCTGCTGTGGCGCTGAGCCTGCGCAGGCCCACCACGCGCGCCTCATGGACGCTCTGGCGGCGCACCGTGTGGCCATCTGGCCGCACGAGGGGGCCGTGGCGGTGCTGGAGCGCGACGGCGAACGGCAAGACATCCACGTCGTGCGCAACTGGTGTCACCTGGGCACCGTGGGCACGCTGGCGGCGGCACGCCAGTTGAAGCACGTGAGCGCCACTTTCGATGCCGACAGTTACCACATCCTCAGCAAAGCCTTGCTCACGGGGGCGGCGGAGACGGTGGCGTTGTGAGCATGGGCTGTGTACATGGCTGCATACGGTGGGCCTGGCGGGAGGCGTCTCGTGAAAGCGTCTCATGGTGCCGCAAAGCAAAAAGCCACCGCGAGGGTGGGCGTCGCGAGGTGCGCCCATGCTGCAGGTGCACCTCGCCAGCACTCGCGCAATCGGCGCAATCGGAGCAGAGCAGGACCGCGCAGAGGCCCGCGTGCGCAACCTGACCAAAACCGTGCTGCTGGAGGCACAAGATGCACCTCCCCAAGCCCGCGCCGCTGCTGCTGGCCCCACTTCTGATCTCGATGGCCGGCTGCACTACATCGCCCCCCCCTGTCCTGCCACCCCGCAACCGGTGGAGCTGCCGTCCCAGGTGATGGACAGCCCGGTGCCGGACTTCGAGGGGCGACTGCAGCTGATTTTGTCGTCCTTGATGGCCAGGCTCTCGCTGAGCTCGCCGTCGGCGCCCGCACCGTCGGCGAACCCTGATCCGGGCCCTGCGGGCGTGCTGGCGCTCGCCATGAGCGCGCAGGTTCTGGTGGCTCCCAAAGAAGAACCCCCCGCATTCATTGATTGAGTGCGGGGGGCATTTTTTGCTATGTGCCGGTTAAGCCCGGCAGATGGTCAGCGATCCGGGTAATCTCGCCAGTGTTGTTGCACGTGTTCAGTGCGACCAAAGCGGCGGCGGGTGTAGTCCGTCACGTGGACACGGTCGTTTTCGTTTCGGCTGCTCATGAGCGTTTGCCTTTCTGCGGGGTGTTCCCGCGTTGGTTCGTTTCCCGCACCGACTCGCGCGACTTGCGCTCTGCCTGTTGCTGGGAGATGTACTGGCCGGTGACGGCCGAGCGATACGACTGGTATGCAGTCTTTGGTTTAGCCATGTGAATTCCTCACTGGATGGTTGGCCAATGCTGGATATCGCTCCGAACCAAAAGGTATGATGCAGCTGCTAGTGCGTACCACACCTGTGGTTCGAAGCCTGAGAGATCGGGGCAAAGGACCGGCTGTTACAGCAGTCGGTTTTTTTGCGCCTGTAGTTTTTCATGGTGGTCCGATAAACGTCCTTTCGTGTCGTGTTGATGAAACCAAATCATGCACAGGGTTTTTGCTGATCCCGTGTCTTGGATGTGACAGATCCGTGACGCCCCAGTCTCGCTGTGAGGCGCAATCTGTTTCCTGCAAACCATTATGCTCATTCCGCGACGTTGGGCTATACCAACACGACTTCGTTGCTTGAGCTGAAGAGGAAAACGCGCTGTGCAACGGTTGCGCCCGTCCTTGCCGGTGGGCGGTTTCGGCTGTGCATTTCGTAGCGCATGCGAGCAAATCCGCCCTTCGTGCTGGGCAGATGGTCAACTGGCAGCTTGTTGAGTCAGCGCAGGAGGTCGGCCTGGGTGTAGTTGTTGAAGTCGTCGAAGATGTCGTAGCGCTCGCAACTGATCTAGTAGAAGACGACAAGGTCGGCCGCACCTCGTACACATGTGCAATCCCTACCAGATGACCCCCAAGGGTGATGCCGGGCGCGCCGTCGCAGCTGCGGGCATGCGCCTAGTCGGCGACGACTAGTAGCTGGACACGGTGGTACCTTTCCAGCACGGCGCCTTTCAGGTGTCTGGCCACGCGGGCGTGCTCAAGGCTGAGCAGCCGATGGGGCACTTGGTCAAGCGCTTGAACTCGGCTCGCTACTAGGATTGCTTCAACACAAGGCGCGGAAGGCCCCCAATGACCAGTGACGTCAATTCAGTGCTTGCGGGCGCCTGGGCCAGGTTCATCAGTCAGACCCCGGATGGACATCCAATCATGATGCTCCAGGGGCCCATCGTTCTCACCGAAGCTGAGCTCATCGCCATAACGGGCTACAAGCAGCGCGGCCCGCAGCTGAAGGAACTACACCGCCACGGATTTCACCGCGCCCGCCTCGGAAGGCTAGGAGGCGTGATCCTTGAGCGAGCTCATTACGAGGCTGTCTGTGGTGGTCAGGTGGAGCGCGCGCGGCCAAAGGTGCGCCCCCATGTGCCTAGCGTCAAGCCCAAGTGGACGGTGCAACTTGAGGGAGGATGAGCCGGGCACAGGCGAGCGATAGCGGAAAGCCAGATGGCGCCTCGGCTTTCTGGCGGCGCTTCTTTCGTGCGCTGACCTTGCCGGGTGCGCTGTCTTCTCTCGCTCAGCGACTGCCGTCATATGCGCCTCCCGAGTTCGAGCCTCTGCCACCGATACGGCAGGCCATGGCCAGTGACTGGGTGAACGTCGGTAACTCCCTGAGGGCGGCGCTTGGCTAGGTAGGTGGCCAGTTCGACAAGGCCTGATTGCGGGCTAATTGGCCGGCGGCGTCTCGGGTCTGACTCGAACCGTTGAGCGTGTGACTACCGAGATGGGAATCGAACCTGTATTCCAGTCCAGGCGGTGGGGCGTGGGCTTCGCTTTGCGTGACTTGCCTACAGGCCAGCGACGACCACAAAGCAAAAAGCCACCCGAAGGTGGCTTTCGCTGAATTTGGCTCCTCGACCTGGGCTCGAACCAGGGACCTACGGATTAACAGTCCGGCGCTCTACCGACTGAGCTATCGAGGAATATGTCGGTTTGATTGTTGCTGACTTCGCTGTTGCGTCGTCGTCATCAACCAAGACCTCAACTATAGCATCCTTTTTCGTGACGGATCAAGTCAGCGGCCATTTTGTGCCTCGCGCAACAGCTTGTAGGCACTCTGCAACAGGGCCGGCGCCCACAGGTGTCCGCGGTGCCAGCCCAGTGGCCTGCGCGATCAGAAATCCAGCTGCGCAGACACGGTCACGGTGCGTGCCATCAGCGGGAACAGGTAGGTGTGGCCGCTGAGGGTCGAGGCTTCGCGCCAGGCTTGCACGTCGAACAGGTTGCTCACGCCCAGGCGCCAGGTCACGGCCTGGCCGGCCGCCACGCTCTGGGTGTGGCGCAGGCTCAGGTCGGTGCGCGTCCAGGAGGGCAGGCGCACGGTGTTGGCGGCGTCCACCCAGCGGCGACCTTCGTGGACGAGGTCAAGCTGGGCCACCACGGCCACGGGTGCTGTGAAGGCGTAGCTGCCCGAGGCCTTGAGCACGCTGTCGGGCACGTTGATGGGGCTCTGGCCGTTCACGCCGGCTTGCGTGCTGCCGCGCCGCGTGGCGTCGAGCACCATCGCGCTGCCGAACAGGCCCCAGGCGCCTTGGCGGCCTTGCCAGCTTGCCTCGATGCCCTGGTGGCGGGCGCTGCCGTCGATCATGTAGTCGCCGTTGACGTCGGTGTCCTGCGGGCGGGTGATGCGGAAGGCGTTCACGCCCCACTGCAGGTTCCAGCCGGACCAGGCGCCTTGGCCCTTGACGCCGATTTCCGTCTGGCGGCTCTTGATGGTTGGCAGGGGCGCACCTGCATTGGCATACGCCGGGTAATGGAAGAAGGGCACCGACATCAGCTCGACCCCTTCGCCCCAGCTGATGTAGGCCTGGGTTTGCGGCGCGATGGTGTGGCCCAGCGCCACCCAGGGCGTGGTCACATTGTCGTTCAGGCTGGCGCCGGTGCTGCCGTCGGTGGGCGTCAGGCCGCGGTGCAGGCGGGTGTGGCGCAGGCCCACCCAGGCGCGGGTGGCTTCGGTCAGCGTCAGGCTGTCGCGGGCGCTGAATTCGGTCGTTTGTTCGCGGCGGGTGGCGGCGGGTGAGATCAGGTCAGGTGCCGGGTCCACGGGTGCGAAGTTGCCGCTGATGTTGCCGGTGCCTGCGTAGTTGAAGGCGGAATTGCCCACGCGGGTGGCATGCAGGTTGCGCAGCACGCTGAAGCTCAGGCCATGGCGCACACCGGCCGTGTCCACCTGCCCATCGACCTGGGCCAGCAGCGAGCGGGTGGTGCGGCGCTCGTTGTTGGAGCGGTAGTCGTCAAGGTCGAAGCTGCCATCGCTGCAGAAGCGCGTGTAGTCGCCACTGGTGCTGCATCCGTAGGGAAACGCCGCGCGGTCATCGGTCTTGAGGCGCTGCTCGCCATAGGTCACGGTGCTGCGCCAGCCGGCGGCCAGGGCCTGGGTCCAGCGCAGGGTGGCGGTGTCGCCGCGGAAGACCACGGGCTGCGTCCAGGGCTGGCGGTTGAGGTTGATGCCGGGGTCGATGCCTTTGGCCGACGGCAGGCGGTCGCCCAGCAGGCTGAAGCCCGGTGCGCTGGGCTGGCTGTGTGTGCTGTGCTCGAACTCGGCTTCCAGCTTGGTGTCTGGGGACACGACCCAATCACCGGCCACGGCCAGCAACTGGCGGCGGCCACGGGTCTGGTCGATGTGGGTGGCCAGGCGTTCTGCCGCGGCGTTGATGCGCAGGCCAAACGCTTGGGGCGACTGCGCTGGGCCAAAGCGGTCGCTCAGGTCGATCGCACCGAGGATGGCGCCCGAGTCCTGCACGCTGAACAACGCACTGCGCACACGGCCTTCCGGGCGCTTGACCAGCAGGTTCACCAGGCCGCCGGGCGAGCTCACGCCCGCTTGCATGCCGCTGGTGCCCTTGAACAGCTCGACGGCGGATTTGTTGTCCAGCGCGATGCGGGTTTCGGCGTTGATGGGCAGGCCTTCGCGGCGCCAGTTGTAGGCGTTGCTCAGCGTGAAGCCGCGGATGCTCAGGGCGTCCCAGTAGCCGACCGCGTTGTACGAATCGGTGGTGCTGGCGTCGAGCTTGGTGAGGTCGGCCAGGCGCGTGACCTGGGCGTTCTGCAAGGCCTCGCGGCTGAAGCTGCTGGCCTGCAGGGGCGCTTGCCAGGCGGGCGTGTCACCCAAGCCGCTGATGCTGGCGCGGCCTTGGCGCTCGGCCGGCGCGGTGACGGTGATGGCGGGCAGGCTGGTGCTGGTGTCCTTCGGCGCTTCTTGCGCCTGGGCCGACTTGGCTGACAGGGCTGTCAGAGCGGCACAGGCCAGCGCGGTGGGGACGGCGGGGGCCATGTGACGAAGGTGGGCGAGGGCCTGGCGGGACAGGTCGCGGGGCAAAGAACGGCGCATGCAAAAACTCCATCGCAGTGAGCGCACTCCCGGTCAGGGAGTGGGGCTCGCGCAAGGAAGGGCGCGTGCAAACCGGGTGGCCATGCGCGAAGGCATGGCGGACACATGGCGGCGTCTCGGCTGGCTTCCCTACGCGAGGATGATCTCGGTCAGGTTCGAAGGGACTCTCTCAGCGGGCAACACGCACATGGCGTGGGCCCGCACCCCTAGCAAGCGCAGATTGTAAAGCGCAGATGCGCGTGCAACGGCCCGTGTCAGCGCGCGAACGGTGCACAAACAGTGCTCAACCGGTGTTCAGGCGGGGGCTCACACGCCCAGGCGTTGGTGCAGCACCGGGCTGGTGGTCGTGTAGAGCAGGTGCGAAGGCGCGTCGGGGCGCAGCTCGACGGCCAGCGCGTGTGCGGCCAGCGTGGCTTCGTGGAAGCCGCACAGCAGCAGGCGCTTCTTGCCCGGGTAGGTGTTGATGTCGCCCACGGCGTGCACTCTGGGCAGCGAGGTGGCGAACGTCGCCGTGGACACGCTGACCTGTTTGCGCTCCAGCGCCATGCCCCAGGTGCTGAGCGGGCCCAGCTTGGGGCTCAGGCCCAAGCGAACGAGCAGGTGGTCCAGCGGCAGGTTGCGCGTCTGGCCATCTGCACCGAGCAGGCTCAGTGCCTGGACCGCATCGCCTTCGGTGACGCTGTGGCATTCGGCCGATTGCGGCAAGCCGATCTCCAACTGCACGCTGCCTTGATGGATGAGCTCGCGCACAGCGGCTTCCAGCGCAGCGTCGGCCTGGAAGACGTCGCGGCGGTGCAGCAATGTCAGTCGCGCTGGGCGGTGTGCTGGTTGGGCTGTCTGCGTGATGGCCAGCACCGCCGACAGGGCTTCCTCGCCGCCACCCGCCACCACGAGGTGTTGGCCGGCCCAGGGCGGTGCCACGCTGTCGTCTTCCGTCAGGTGGTGGTGGACGTTGATGGCGCCGTCCAGCTCGGCCACACCCAGGCCCCGCGGCAGGAAGGCACCGGCGCCCGCGGCGATCAACACGGACTGGGCCTGGAACACGAGGCCGCGCTCGGTGGTGACGGTCCAGGCGCCATCGGCCGTGGCTGTGAGGCTTTGCACCAGCTGGCCCAGGTGGAGGTGCTGGGTGTGCTGGAGGTGCTGATGGGCGCGTGGTCCTTGCGCCTCTGAGGGCGGCAGGAAAGGCGCTGCCTGCTGGAGCAGGGACCGCGTCAGTTCACGGCCGGTGCACACAGGCACGCCGGGCACGTCGTAAATCGGCTTGTCGGGGTAGAGCGCCATGCACTGGCCGCCCGCGAAGGGCAGGGCGTCCACCACCTCGACGCTCAGGCCGAGCAGGCCCAGCTGGAAGGCCTGGAACAGGCCCACCGGGCCCGCCCCGATGACCAGGGCGTCGGTGTGGATCATGGGTTCAGCGGATCAGCTGGTCCAGCTTGCCGGTCTTGTCCTTCCACTCGTCGGCATCGGGCAGCGCAGCCTTGCGCTTGGTGATGCTCGGCCAGTTCTTGGCAAGGTCGGCGTTGATCTGGATGTACTGCTGCTGGTTGCCGGGCACGTCCTCTTCGGGGACGATGGCGTTGACCGGGCACTCGGGGATGCAGACGGCGCAGTCGATGCACTCGTCGGGATCGATGACCAGGAAGTTGGGGCCCTCGCGGAAGCAGTCCACCGGGCACACGTCCACACAGTCTGTGTATTTGCAGCGGATGCAGGCTTCGGTGACAACGTGGGTCATGTCAGGTCTCTTTGGGGTTCAAAGTTGAGGGAACTGCCGGGATTTTACCGGTCGCTCAGGCTTCGCTGTTCGGCGAGCCTTCTCCGCACAGGGCGATGTGGGTCAAAGGATGGTCAGGAATCTCGGTGGCGCCTGCGCCGACGATGACCAGGGTGGGGCGGCCGGCATGGATGGCGCTGGCGTCGTCCAGGCTGCCCACCGTGTGCACGGTGTGGCGCATGTCGGGCCAGCCGGCGCGCGACACCACGCTGACCTCGGTGTCGGCAGGCCAGCCGGCGTCCAGCAAGCCCTTGGACAGCGGCGCCAGCTGCCGCCCGGCCATGTAGAACACCTCGGTGTCGGCGCGCTGCCCCGGGCCCATGCCGCACTGCAGGTCGCCGGTGCGGGTCATGGCGGTGGTGAAGCTCACGCTGCGGCCACTGCCACGCCGCGTGAGCGGGCGTTGCGTGGCGGCCGCGGCGGCCAGCGCGGAGGTCACGCCGGGCACGACTTCGCTGTCGATGCCGGCTTCGCGCAGGGCGTGCAGCTCTTCTTCCAGGCGGCCGAAGAGGCTGGGGTCGCCGCCCTTGAGGCGCGCCACGATGGCTTGCGCACCATGCCGTTGGCCGACGCTGCGGGCTTGCGCCACCAGCAACTGGTTGATGCGGGTCTGGCCGTTGAAGTCGCTGCCTTCCTTGCCGGAAAAGCCGCGCTTGCCCACGTCCACCCAATCGGCCGAAGGTGCCAGATCGCGCAGGCCGGGGTCGGCCAGGGCGTCGAACAGCACGACCTTGGCCTGGGCCAGCAGGCGCGCGCCACGCACCGTGATCAGGTCGGCCTCGCCCGGGCCTGCACCGATGAAAACGATGCGGGCCGCGAGGGTGGTGGGCGTGTCAGCCATGCCGTGGTCTCACTTCACCAGCAGGGCGCCGCTGGTGCGGTTGGTGGTCGGGTCCACCACGATCAGGGCGCCGCTGATGCGGTTGTCCAGGTAGGCCTCGACCGGCAGGGGTTGCTGCGTCTGGATCTGCACACGGCCGATCTCATTGACGGCCAGCTCACCGGCTTCGCGGTCTTCCAGCGAGTGGATGTCCAGGCGGCTGTCGATGCTGCTGATGCGGGCCTGCACCCAGCGGTTGCCATGGCGCACCCAGTACTTGCGGCCGACCACGGCGGGTTCGGTGTCCAGCCAGGCCAGGGTGCCGCTGAAGCTGTCGGTCGGCTTGATCGAGCCGGGTGTGTGGATCCAGTCGCCGCGCGAAATGTCCACCTGGCGGTCCAGCACGATGCCGGCCGACTGGCCCGCTTCACACTGGTCCACGACCAGGGCCGAGTGGCGCACTTCGGCCACCAGCGCGGTCTGGCCGCTCGGGAAGATCTGCACTTCATCGCCGGCCTTGACCGCGCCGTGGGCGATGCGACCCCAGAACGAACGGTACTGGTGGCCGGTGCCGGAGGCGGTGGCCTCACCTTCACCGACGCTGTCACGCGTCACGTACTGCACGGGGTGCAGCAGGGCGCCATCGTGGCGTTCGTCGGAGGCAGGCAAGGCTTCCAGCACCTGCAGCAGGGTGGGGCCTTGGTACCAGGTCCAGTTGGCCGAGGGCGTGGTGACGTTGTCGCCGCGCAGGGCCGACACGGGGATCACGCCCTTGACGGCGATGCCCGCTTGCGCCGCGAAGCCTTCCAGCGAGGCCTTGACGTTGGCAAAGGCCACGTCGGTGTCCTGCTCGATGGCGTCCAGCTTGTTGATGGCGAACACGATGTTGGGCACGCGCAGCAGGTGGGCCAGCAGGCTGTGGCGACGGGTCTGTGCCAGCAGCGGAACGGGCGATGCCTTCCAGTCGATCTTGGTGATGTCCACCAGCACCACGGCGGCGTCAGAGCCGGCGGCGGCCGTCACCATGTTGCGCGTGTACTGCTCATGGCCGGGGGCGTCGGCGATGATGAACTTGCGCGTCTTGGTGGCGAAGTAGCGGTAGGCCACGTCGATGGTGATGCCTTGCTCGCGCTCGGCTTCCAGGCCGTCGGTCAGCAGCGACAGGTCGATGGGCGCGCCGGCGGCACGCTTTTCCAGCGCGTCCAGCTGGTCGGCCAGGATGGCACGGCTGTCGAACAGCAGGCGGCCGATCAGGGTGCTCTTGCCGTCGTCAACGCTGCCTGCGGTCAGGAAGCGCAGGGCCTTGTGCGCGATTTCTTCGCCAGCTTCGCAGTGGGACACTTGGACTTGTTCTTGGTTGCTCATCAGAAATAACCTTCCTTCTTGCGGCGCTCCATCGAGGCCTCGGACGTGCGGTCGTCCATGCGGGTGGCGCCACGCTCGCTCACGGTCACGTGCAGGGTCTCGGCGACGATGTCGGCCGGGCTGGCCGCGTCGGATTCGACCGGGCAGGTGCAGGTCATGTCGCCCACGGTGCGGAAGCGCACGTCCACGGTTTCCACGGTTTCACCGTCGAGTGCCGGGGTGACCTCGGTCAGCGGCACCAACAGGCCCTTGCGGCGGATCACCTGGCGGGCGTGCTTGAAATAGATGTTGGGCAGCGGGATGTTCTCGCGGGCGATGTAGAGCCACACGTCGAGTTCGGTCCAGTTGCTGATGGGGAAGGCGCGGAAGTGCTCGCCCGGCTTGATGCGGGTGTTGAACAGGTTCCACAGCTCAGGGCGCTGTTCCTTGGGCTGCCACTGGCCGAAGCTGTCGCGGTGCGAGAAGATGCGCTCCTTGGCGCGGGCCTTCTCTTCGTCGCGGCGGGCGCCACCGATCAGGCAGTCGAAGCGGTTGTCTTCGATGGCTTCGAGCAGGGTCACGGTCTGGTGGCCGTTGCGCGACTCCAGCGGGTGGGCCAGGCGCACGGTGCCCTTCTTGATGGACTCGTCCATGTGCGCCACGATCAGGCGCTCACCGATTTCGGCCACGCGCTTTTCGCGGAATTCGATCACTTCCGGGAAGTTGTGGCCCGTGTCCACGTGCACCAGCGGGAAGGGCAGCTTGCCTTCCAGCTTACCGGTGGCCGGGTTCTTCATCTTGAAGGCCTTTTCGGCCAGTTGCAGCACCACGCAGGAGTCCTTGCCGCTGGAGAACAGCAGGCCCGGGCGCTCGAAGCTGGCCGCGACTTCGCGCAGGATGAAGATGGCTTCTTCTTCCAGCGCATCCAGGTGGCGGTGGTCCACATCCGCCAGCAGTTGGTTCACATCACTCATTGTTTTCTCGCTCTTGAATTCACTTGTGGACGTGCAGGCCGCATTCCTTGGCCTTTTCGTCTTCCCACCACCAGCGGCCGGCGCGGAAGTCCTCGCCCACCGCGATGGCGCGGGTGCAGGGCGCGCAGCCGATGCTGGGCATGAACTGGTCGTGCAGTGGGTTGTAGGGCACGTGGTTCACCGACACGTAGTGCCACACATCGCCCCAGGTCCAGTCGATCATGGGGTTGAACTTGGCGCGGCCCTTGTCGTCCGATTCGCGCGCGGCCATGTCGCCACGGTTGTTCGATTGCTCGCGGCGCAGTCCGGTGATCCAGGCGCTGCGTTCGGCCAGCATGCGGCTCAAGGGTTCGAGCTTGCGGATGCCGCAGCAGGCCTTGCGCAGATCGATGCTCTCGTACATGGCCTTCTCGCCGTTCTTCTGCACGAACTCGATCACGGCATCGGCCACCGGCTTGTACACCTCGACGTGGATGCCGGCGTCGGCATAGTGCGTCTCGATGGTGCCGATCAGCGAGGCCGTCTCGGGGTTCAGCATGCCGGTTTCCAGCGTGCCGATGGCAATCGGCAGGCGGTGGCGCGCGATCAGGTCGGTCACGACCATGTCTTCCACGCCCAGGCTGGTGGCTTGCACGACCTTGTCGGCGTGCTCGAAGGCGGCGGCCTTGAGCAGCTCGATGGTCGCGTGCACCTTGGCGGCGTAATCGGGGCTGGCGTGGGCGTACAGCGTGATGGCCGCCCCGGCGGGGGCAGGGCCGCCGAACAGGGATGAAACTTCACTCATGGCGTGCTCCTTCTTGCGAAGATCAGGCTGCGCGGCCGAACACGGGCTGGTGCTCCTGCACATCGCCCTGGTAGTGGCCACGCGCTGCGAAGAAACCCAGCGTGCGTTCTGCCGTGGCGCGGTCCTGGTCGCCGCGCAGGGCCACGGCGTCGAAGCCGGTGCGGGCCAGCAGGGGCATCATGTCCACGAGCACGTCGCCGGTGGCGCGCACTTCGCCGCCGAAGCGGTAGCGGGCGCGCAGGATGCGGGCCTGGCTGTAGGCGCGGCCGTCGGTCCACTTGGGGAACTGCAGCACGACGAGGTCCAGCTTGGCGAGGTCTTGCTCCAGCACCTCGATGTCGCTGTCGTTCGGCAGGATCACGCCCACGGGCTTGTAGCCTTCGCTGCCCTTGGCGGGCCACTGCTCGCGCACGGCGTGCCATTGGCCCAGCGTCAGCAGGCTGTGGGATTTGATGGGCGGGTGCGACATCGGGCCGTCTTCACCGCCAACGGTGTGCCACTGGTCGTGAGGGGTGTCGATGAATTTCATGGGGTCAGTCCTCTCGGGGGCGCGGGCGATCAGGCGGCTTTGGCCGTCGTGCGGCGAACGGCATTCGCGGCCGTCTTGAACGGGTCGAGGCCCACGCGCTGCACGGTGTCGATGAACTTCTCGTTCGCTGCGCGCTGCGCGCGGTAGGTGTCGATGACGGCTTCGATCACGTCGGTGACTTCATCGGCCGCAAACGAGGGGCCGATCACCTTGCCAGCCACCGAGGCGGGCGCGTGGTTGGAGCCGTCCGAGCCGCCCAGGGTCACCTGGTACCACTCGCTGCCGTCCTTGTCCACGCCCAGGATGCCGATGTGGCCGCTGTGGTGGTGGCCGCAGGAGTTGATGCATCCGGAGATGTGCAGGTCGATGTCGCCGATGTCGTAAAGCTCGTCGAGGTCCTGGTAGCGGGCGATCAGGTCGTTGGCGATGGGGATGGAACGCGCATTGGCCAGCGCGCAGAAGTCGCCACCCGGGCACGCGATCATGTCGCTCAGCAGGCCGATGTTGGGCGAGGCGAAGCTGGCGGCCTTGGCGGCTTGCCACACGGCGAACAGGTCTTCCTCGCGCACGAAGGGCAGCAGCACGTTCTGGTCGTGCGTGACGCGCAGTTCGCCGCAGCTGAACTGGTCGGCGATGTCGGCGATGGCGTCCATCTGTGCGTCGGTGGCATCGCCCGGGGCCTGGCCCACGCGCTTGACCGACAGCTGCACGTTCTTGTAGCCCGCCACCTTGTGGCCGGCCACGTTGCGCTGCAGCCACTTGGCGAACTGGGCCTGGTCGGCGTCCGAGGCATCGGCTGGCAGCCCATTGCCGCTGGCGGTGTGCGCCTGGACAGCGGCCGGGAAGGTGAAGCTCGCGTTGACGCGGTCGAACTCGGCCTGCGGGATCAGGTGGGCCGCGCCATCGGCATCGCGCTCGATGATGTTCTGGAACTCGGCATTGACCTGGTCGAAGAACTTCTGGCCTTCGGCCTTCACCAGGATCTTGATGCGCGCCTTGTACATGTTGTCGCGGCGACCGTAGCGGTTGTAGACGCGCACGATGGCCTCGATGTAGACCAGGATCTGCTGCCAGGGCACGAAGGCGTTGATCTCGGTGGCCGTGATCGGGGTGCGGCCCATGCCGCCGCCGACCAGCACGCGGAAGCCCACCTCGCCGGCGTCGTTCTTCAACAGGTGCAGGCCGATGTCGTGCCAGGCCGTGGCCGCGCGGTCTTCCTTGGCGCCACTGACGGCGATCTTGAACTTGCGTGGCAGGAAGGCGAACTCAGGGTGCAGGGTGGACCACTGGCGCAGCACCTCGCAGTAGGGGCGCGCGTCGATGACCTCGTCTTCGGCCACGCCCACCATGGCATCGGCCGTGATGTTGCGGATGCAGTTGCCCGAGGTCTGGATGCCGTGCATGTTCACTTCGGCCAGCAGGTCCATCACGTCGGCGGCCTGGGTCAGTGGGATCCAGTTGTACTGGACGTTCTGGCGCGTGGTGAAGTGGGCGTAGCCGCGGTCGAATTCGCGGGCGATGCGCGCCAGCTGACGGACTTGCTTGGACGACATCTCGCCGTAAGGCACGGCCACGCGCAGCATCGGGGCGTGGCGTTGCACATACCAGCCATTCTGCAAGCGCAGGGGGCGGAAATCGTCGTCGGCGAGCTTGCCTGCCAGGTTGCGCTCCAGCTGGTCGCGGAATTGAGCAGCGCGCTGGCGGACAAACTGTTTGTCGAATTCGGAATATTGATACATGGTGCGCAGCGGAAGAGAATAAATATGGGTTTGCGCGAAGATGGCTGGCGCGCAGGGATGTTCAGGTCAGCCGAGAGCCCGGTGCAGATTGTAAAGGCTGATGCAGGAGATGACGCCGCCCACCAACACCAACAGGGTCTTGGTGTTGAGGCGCCGGGTCAGCAGGGCCGCAAACGGCGCGGCGAACAAGCCGCCCACGACCAGGCCCGCCACGGTGGGCCAGGGACCTTCTTCCACCAGGCCGGCGAACACGGCCGCGCTGGTGAAGGTGAGGAAAAACTCTGCCAGGTTGACGGAGCCGATCGTGGTGCGCGGGTCCTGCCCGGTGCCCACCAGCGTGGTGGTCACGACCGGGCCCCAGCCGCCGCCGCCCACGGCGTCCACGAAGCCGCCAAACAGGCCCAGCTTGGCCACGTGCTTGGGGGTTTCCTTGCGTGGCGTGATTTTCTTGAAAACCTTGCTGACAATATACAAACCCATCAGGAAAAGATAGGCTGAAACCACCGGTTTGATGACGCTGGAATCCACGCTGGAAACCACCCAGGCGCCGGCGCTGGCACCCAGGATGCCGGGAATCAAAAGGCGCAGGAAAAGGGATTTGTTGACGTTGCCCAATTTGACGTGGGAAATGCCGGAAACCCCCGTCGTGAAAACCTCGGCGATGTGCACGCTGGCCGATGCAACGGCCGGCGACGAGCCGGTTGCGAGCAGGAAAGACGTCGAAGTGATGCCGTAGGCCATGCCCAACGCGCCATCGACCGTCTGTGCCAGCAGGCCGACCAGCAGGGCCTTCCAGAAGGCGTCGCCCGTCACGGTGGCAACGATGAGCTGCATGCCCGTTTGTTCGTGGTGGCCGTTGAACAGCTTGGACGCCAGGTAGGTCACCACGGCGATCAGCATGAAGCCCACCGCCCACACGGCGATGCGCAGCACGGGGTGGTCGGACGGGTGGCTGACGTCGTCTTCGACGGGCGGCAGGCCCAGGGCCGTGTGTTCTGCGTTGATCGCGTTGTCGGAGAGGTCGAGGTTGCGGATCTTCATGGAGGCCGGAAAAACGTGGGCAGGCGACGTGACAATCGGGGAAGCGTGGATGCTATCCACCGTTTATATATATGAGAAGAACTTTTATGGAAGTTGTTTATAGCTGTTTGGTATATGGAAGGCGGGGCTGCTCCTGGCGGCTGCTCCTGGGCGGGGTGCTGCTCTCCTGCCTGAGCGCGTGCAGCAGCCTGCTTGGCGAGCGCGCGCCTGCGCCTGTGGCGACAGAGCCTGCCCCCCAGGTCGCGGCCCCCAAGCCTGCGCCCAAGCCTCCCCGCATCGGCCTGGCCCTGGGCGGCGGTGCGGCGCGTGGCTTTGCCCACATCGGTGTGCTGCAGGTGCTGGAGGAAAACGGCATCAAGCCCGACTTGGTGGTGGGCACGTCGGCGGGCAGCGTCGTGGCGGCGCTGTACGCAGCGGGCAAGACACCGACCGAGTTGGGCAGCATGGCCATGACGCTGGACGAATCCAGCATCACCGACTGGGTCTTCCCTGGGCGTTCTTTCCTCAAGGGCGAGGCCTTGGCCAAGTTCATCCGCA
>Ga0209107_10000302_pt1 | contig 29467 bp, 39 predicted proteins | sample LakErihyJuly2011_2_FD_187460 | JGI IMG/M metagenome (GOLD analysis project Ga0209107, IMG submission 187460) | Freshwater microbial communities from dead zone in Lake Erie, Canada - CCB hypolimnion July 2011 (SPAdes) (version 2) | ecosystem: Environmental > Aquatic > Freshwater > Lentic >...
TATTAGCGGCTTCTAGGACTTTAACTAGATCCAACGAGGCAAAGACTGCGGCGGTTTCTGCGTTCCAAAATGGAGGACCGGCGGGAGTTTTATTTATGAAGGATCAAAGATTTGATCCGGCTAGCGGGGGCCAACAAGCCCAAGCGTTAAAGACTTCAATCGCACAAAAGGGAGGCGCTGAAAACTTTAATTCTATCGCGGTTTCTGCGTACGAAGTAGATTGGAAACAAATAGGATTAAGTCCGGTAGAATTAAATATTATCGAGTCCGAAAAGTGGGATATGAAAGCCCTTTGTAATATCTACGGAGTTCCTTCGCAGTTATTAAACGACGCAGATAATAAGACATACAATAACCAACTAGAAGGCGAGAAAGCGTTAACTCTTCGTTGCGCTATTCCTTTACTAGATTCATTAAGAGACAATCTTAACCGCAAACTGCATACGGATTGGGGTTATAAGGGGACCGATATTTACGTCGATTACGATATTAAAGTCTATCAAGAATTAGAGTCGAATAAAACGGAGCAAGTAACTTGGTTAAATAATGCTTGGTGGATTCCGCCGGCGCAAAAGAATGAAATAATGGGTATAAAGACTCCTAGTTACGTTCCTACGGAGGATATGGAGAAACTATATATTCCTAGCAGTTTACAACCTACGGACCAATTCCAACCCTTAACACTTCCTAGCGATAACTTATAGTTATGATATGGCAAGACTATAAAAAACTTTATTGGAACGCATTAAAACAGTACTCCCCTACATTCAAAAAGGAGTTACAAAGGCAAGTAGATACCTACTGTAAGACGCAAGATTATAACGCTATTAGTAGTAAGGCAATTAAAAAGACTATTCAAAAGCTACATACTGCGCTAGGTACTAAAATGGCGGGGATCGCTTATAAAGACGTTAAGAAAGGAGTTAAATCCTTCTACGGTCCGTTAGAAACTAAATCGGAATTAGTGGATCTATGGGCCTATACTATTCTAGCCTATCTAGAAACCAAAGGACTAGAAGACTTAGCCGAGGGAATAACTGACACTACAAAAGAACAAATAAGAAGTTTTCTTATTCAAGCCCAAGAACAAAATTTAACGACGCAACAATCTATCGCACTACTAAGAACAAGCGGAATAACTAACTTTAGGGCCGAGTTAATCGCAAGGACCGAAACGGGAAGAGCGGCTAATATCGGATCGGTAGTAGGCGCAGTCTCTACCGGATTAGTTACGGTTAAAGAGTGGATAGCTACCCAAGACTCTAGAACTCGTAGGATTCCTAGGGATCAAACGGACCACTTGCACCTAGACGGAGTAAAGGTTCCAATAGACGCGACTTTTACAGTTAAAGGAATGAAATATATCGACTTAATGTTGCACCCTTGCGACTCTTCGGCGCACGCCGGAAACGTTTGTAATTGCCGTTGCACTTTAGGCTATGAAGCACAAAGAGACGGTTCGGGTAAATTGCTAAGACTAGAAAATAATCCGCCGCTAGGAGACGTCGGTAGGATTTGGAATATATTTAACGATACAACCGGAAGACAAATAAAGGATCTAATTGCGGAAGCGTTACGATAAAAAAAAATACTATAACTTTGAATTACGAATAATTTATTTAAGCTATGAAAAAATACCAATATAAAGACATAATAGCGCATAAGGCGGATCCTAGTTATTCCGTTATGGACGTAGATACTACGCAACGTAGAGTAAAAGCCGTTTGGGCGTGTACTGATAATATAGACTTAGATAATGATATTATCGTTCCGGAAGCGTTTACTAAAACAATTAGCGAACGCGGTCCAATGGGTAAAAACCTTATTTGGTCCTTAGTGGATCACTGCGCAGAAATGGAGTCGGCGATAGGTAAGCCCGAACAATTATATTTAGAGGGACATTATCTTATAGCTATTACTCCGATAGTAGAAACGGAGAAAGGGGAAGACATAATTAAAATGTACGAAGCCGGATTAATTAACCAACATTCAATCGGATTTAGTACTATTAATTCTAGCGTAGATAAAAAAGGAGTTAGAACTATTACGGAATTAAAACTATACGAAGGATCTGCGGTACTATGGGCGGCCAATCCCGATACTCCTATGATAGATTTTAAGAGCGAAGAGAAAAAAATAAACTTAAGCGATAGACTAGAGAAGTTAATAAAAGCCTTTAAAAATGGCCGTTTTACCGACGAAACATTCGCATTAATGGAAATAGAAATAAAGAGAATACAATCCGAAATCTTAGAAATAGAAGTAGTTAAAGAAATCACTCAACCCGCAATCGCAGTCGAGCCGGTAATAAACGAAACAAAATCTAACGAGGATTTATATAAGGCAATAAACAAATTTAATAACCTATTTAAAAAATAGAAAATGGAACTAGAAAATCAAATCGGCCAAATGGCTGAAAATGTTAAGTCTATCAAAGACGATACGACTAACGCAATCGCTGACTTAAAGTCGGACATTAAAGTAACTCGCGACGAAATGCAAAATCAAATCGACGGAGTTTTAGCCGCTCAAAAGAAAGCCGCTAAAAAAGAAGTTAAATTTATCGACGATTTAATTATCGAGAAATTAGACGGTAGATTAGACGAAATGGAGAAATCTATGAAGTCAAACGGTAAATTCCGTATTGACTTAAGCGAAGCTAAGTCTATGACTTTATCCGCTTCATTAACCGGAGACGCGCAAGCCTCTTACGCTCCTAACGCTTCAATTTTACCAAGTCAAGCTATTAACTTCCGCGACTTGATCCCTACTGTTAGAAGTACTAGCGGTCTTTATGTATTCTACAAAGAGACGTCTACTACTAACAATATAGCGGCACAAACCGAAGGTTCTAACAAAGGCGAGAATAGTTACGCATTAAGCGAAGTAAAAGTAGTTAACGATTATATCGCGGGCTTCTCTACATTCTCTAAGCAAATGGCTAGATCACTTCCTTTCTTAAGCACTACTTTACCTAGAATGTTAACTAGAGACTTCTACAAAGCTGAGAATAGCGCTTTCTTTACAACTGTAAGCGGAGCCGCTACCGGTTCTACTACAACTGCGGAGACAGTAGACTTAAAGCAATTAGTAGACTATATCGGTAACCAAAAGAGCGCAAACTTCGTAGCTTCAGTAGCTTTAGTTAGCCCCGCTCAATTAGGCCGTTTATTAAAAGAGACTATTACTGCGGGTTACTATGCGGGTAGTGGTTCGGTTATCGTTAATCCTAACGGTGGTATGACAATTTGGGGTACTCCGGTTATCGCCGCTTCTTGGGTTACTGACGACAAAGTACTTATCTTAGATAATAACTTTTGTGAGCGCGTAGAAGTAGAAGGATTAGCTATTGAGTTCTCTTATGAGAACGCTAGCAATTTCCAACAAAATATGGTAACTGCTCGTATCGAGTGCTACGAAGACGTTAACTTAATGCAACCTACTTCGGCTATTTATGCTGACTTAGGAAACGTATAGTTTTAATGTATAGTAGATAATAAATTAGGGGTGTAGCTAAAAACTACGCCCTTTTTTTATATAAGAAATAAATGTTTAAATTTGTAAAAAAGAGGTTATGTATAATTTTATAATAGATCACTTTCTAGAGTACGACGGAGAAATAGTAGAACCCGTAACAGTAGAGGAGGCTAAATTATATTGTCGTATTACTGATAGCGTAGAAGATAACTTAATAGAGGAACTTATAATCCAATCTAGGGAAGCCATAGAGAAGGTTACTAATTTAACTCTAGTTCCTAAGATTGCTACTGTTTGGTTTACTAATCTTAGCGGAATGTTTCAATTTCAGTACGGACCAATGCAAGAATTTACCGAACTATTAAACGCGGAAGGCGACGAAATAGACTCGGATAACTATCGACTAGTAGGAGGACAATATCCTAGTTTAGCGCGTCCAATGTTTGAGCAACTAAAAGCTACTTATTCTTGCGGGTTCCCCGAAGGCGAGGTCCCTACGGAACTTAAAATAGCTATTTTAGACCAAGTAAGCTACGGTTACGAGAATAGAGGATTAGAAGTAGACGGTATGGGTATTTGCGAAAAGACTTGGCGAGTTTGTCAACGTTGGACTAGAACAAGCCCAATAATATAATTTATGAGAATAGGCAGAAATAAAACTAATTACGTCGACGCAAACTCTATGAATAGATTAGTAGGCCTTTATGTGCCTACAAGGACTAGCGACGGCCAAGGAGGGTTTACTACTACGTTTGCACTACAAGAAACAGTTTGGGGCGATTTTAGGCCGCAGTCTCAAAGTAGAGCGATTTTAGAATCGGAACTTAGTTTTACTAGATTTGGTAGATTATTTATTCGATTTGGAGTTACAATAACCGACGCTTACGAATTAGAAGTAGAAGGAGATAGGTATACTATTCACTCTATTAAGAACGTAGACGACGCGAGACGATATTACGAAATAGAAATATACTTTTAATATGGCCGGTTTTGCTTTAAATTTAAGCGGGTTAGATAACCTTACTAAAAGGCTAACTTCTTTAGAGAGTAATCTAAGGATAGAAGTAGCGGCGGAAATGTCGGCTAGCGCTTTACGCATAGAAACAAAGGCAAAGAGAAACGCACCCGTTAACTTGGGTACGTTAAGACAAAGTATACATTCGATAAGCGATACCGGAGGGCTAACTCATAGAGTAATAGCGAGCGCAAGTTACGCTCCTTATGTAGAGTTCGGGACCGGAGGGAAGGTTTCTATTCCGGCGGGTTACGAAAATTTTGCCGTACAGTTTAAAGGCAAAGGATCGGGAACTTTAGAGGACCTTATTCAAGCGTTAACAGTATGGGTAAAACGTAAAGGATTAGCCGGAACTTATCAAGCTACTTCTTACGACGTTTCTACTAGAAAGGCTAGTAAGATAAAGAGAACGGGATCGGCAAAAACAAAGAAGAGCGAAGACGAAAAGTTAGCTAGATTTCTAGCGTTTAAAATACTTAAGAATGGATTAAGAGCGCAACCGTTTTTAATTCCCGCTTATGAGGACGAGAAGCCTATACTATTCAATAAATTAAAAAGGTTATTAAATGCTTAATCCTAATATAGATATAAAAAAATGGTTTTATACTAACTTAGTTAGTATAACGGACTTAGACGTCTACGACGGTATGGCACCGGAAGGAGCCGGAAACGAATACCTTATTTTAGACGGTAGAAGTTCAAGTCAAGAACAAGGAAAAACGGGCTATACTAACTCCGTAACTATGACCGTAGACATTGTTACAAAAAATGCTAACTTTGGTTACAAAAGAGCGGAGACTATAAGCGATTTAATATTAGCAGACATAAATTCGGACACTACAATAACACTAAATAACGGTTTTTACTGTTCTAGTTTATTCGTTCAAAGTGTAAGAAATATAGACGGATTAAATCCAATAGACAACGTTTTTCGAACATTAATAATATATAATTTAACAATAACTCAAAATTAAAACCAAATAAAATGGCAGAAACTAAAGTATCGGCAAGGGATTATATCCTATTAGCTGACATAGACGGAGACGCAACATTTAAGCCCGTTGCTTGTCTTACCTCTAACACAATGACCTCGACTGTTAACACAATCGACGCAACTTCTAAATGTGGCGACCAATTCCAAGCGGGACCGGCATTTACGCAATCTTTTAGAGGGGAAGGCTTCGCAATCGACGAAACCGGTACTCCTTCTAAAGATAGTTATCAACAATTATACGCGGCGCACGCGGCTAGAACCTCTTTTAATATGAAAATGGGAAAGGCTACTCCAACTGCGGGCGATATTGTTTATAGCGGTCAAGTGTTTATTTCCAATTTCGACGTTAACGCGGCGGATAAAGACGACGTTAAGTTCTCGGCGACTTTCGTAGTTACTTTACCTCCATTAACTCAAACGGAAACCGCATAAAAAAAAGTCAGTATGTATAAAATGTTATTGAAGGAAAAACAAATCCACTTGAAGTGGGGGACTTGGGCTATGCGTAGGTTTACGGATAAAAATAAGATTACAATAGATCAATATTTTGACGTACTTACTAGAGCCGCCTACGACCTTAATACGTTAGTACAATTAGTTCATATTGGATATGAATCGGCTTGTACTAGCAATAAAGAGGAAGTAATATTTACGGAAGACGACGTATGCGATTGGATAGACGAAGTAGGAGGAGTATTTAGACAAGACGGTCCTTTAGTGGACTACATTAAATACATAGTAGATAATACGTTATTACAAGTAAATAAAGGCCCCGTCGCTAAAGCGGAAAAAAAAAAGAGTAAACCTTAATTGGGACGACGTTTTAGTTAAAGCGGCGGAATGTGGGATAAGGCCTAGCGAATTTTGGGATATGACTTGGAAGGATTATAGTATAGTGGTCTTAGGTGTCGAAAAAAGAGAATTAAACGAATGGGCTAGAACTAGAAATCTAGCCTATATCATATACTTAAGCAATACGGCGGACCAATCCCCCAAGTCTCTTCAATCGTTTTGGCATATTCCGGATCTAGACGACGACGTCGAACAAGAAGAGAAGGTTATGTTAACTAATCAACAGTTAGCTAATACGTTAAAATTGTACGGAGTAAACTAAAATAAAATGGCCCAAGAAACTTTACAACTCATAATAACCGCCGACAATAAGGAAGCCTTAAAGGCTATCGAGGATTTGGCAAAATCAACGGCGGGGTTAAAGACTAAGTTTGTAGAGGCTAAAGGCGGAACGGATCAAGCTACGCAATCTTTAGTAAACTTATCAAGGGTAGCGCAAGACGCCCCTTATGGGTTTATAGGTATAGCGAATAACCTTAACCCTTTATTAGAATCATTCCAACGATTAAGGTCCTCTTCTACGTCAAATAAAGAAGCGTTCCAAAGTTTATTAGCAGTTATGACCGGTCCGGCCGGTATAGGCCTAGCCTTGGGCGTAATTTCGTCTTTATTTGTAGCTTTTGGGGATAAGTTATTTACTAATAAAAAGGCCGTAGATGAAGCTAAAAAGGCCCAAGAAGAGTACGCTAAAGCGTTAGAGAAATCTAAAGAAGCCGCAGTAAATCAAGGTCTAAAATTAGAGAATCTTATTACACTTTCTCAAAATGCTAATATAACCGACGGAGAACGAGTAAAGGCTCTTAACGGAGTTAGAGACATTCTTAACGGAGTAAGTAAAGGTTACGGCGATCAAATTAAAAATATAGACGACGCTAAAGAAGCGGTTAAACAGTATACGGCGGCGCTTATTCAACAAGCAATCGTAGAACGTTATAGAAATGAAATAGCCGACAAATCAATAGCTTTAGCAAAGACGCAAGAAAGCGTAAATAAAGCTAGAGGGCAATTTATGGCGTCAATAGCGGAAGCCGGTAAAGCCCCTTCTAGTATTGGTTCCTCTATGGAAATAGAGTCGGCTAGTAGAATGGATAAGGTAACTTTTGCGGCTAAGCAATTAAGAGACATAAAGACGCAAGCAGTAGTTCAAAGTAACGATATTTTAAGTCTTACTAATCAAATGAACTCGGCCTTAGATAAGGGAGCGCAAAATCCTTTATTTCTTGCTTTAATGACCGGTAACGGCAAACTAGCCGGAGGCGGAAGCGCAGATAAATTAACCGAGGTTCAAAAAGTATTAAACAATCTTAAAGAGACTTTAAATAGCGCCCAATTTCAGTTATTAAATGGAATGATTAGCGAGAAGGGGGCGAAGGACTCTTTTGCCGTACAATCGTTAGAAGCTATTTATAAAGCTATTGAAAAAATAGCGGGAAGTAAAACGCAAGAAGCACAAAACGCACTTAAACAGTTATTAGGATCTGCAAAAGAGTTAGAGGATAAATATTATAGCGGTAAGCCGCAAGGAGACGTTTCGGACCTTTCTCCGGTAGTTAGAGACGTTTCGTTCCGTACTACTGATAAGTTTACGGGAGGAGCGCAAAAGGCTTTAGATCCATTAAGGACCGCTAGAAATGAAATGGCTATTAATAAAATGATAGCAGATAACGACGCGGAAAATATTAAAAAAAGACAAAAGGCTTACGAGAATTTTGCCGATACTATTTCGGGAATGGCTACTAACGCTATCGTAGGTTTCTTTGACGCGCTTAAAGGCGGACAAAATGTACTAGAGGCGTTAGGCGATCAATTCTTAAGACTTGCGGAAGATATAGCGGCCGCAGTTATTAAGGCGGCTATTTTTAAGGCTATTATGGCGGCTTTAAATGCGTCTTCGGGCGGAGGAGCGGGAGCGGTAGCGGCGGCGGCAAACATAGGAGTTATTCCTTTTGCTACCGGCGGTATAGTTACCGGTCCAACTATGGGCCTAGTAGGGGAAGCCGGTCCGGAGGCTATTATCCCTTTAAGTAAATTAACCGGAATGTTAACTAAGACTTTTAGCGCGGGATCTATGTCTTCGGGTAGAGGATCGGGCGGCGGCCAATTTGTATTAAGAGGCCAAGATTTATTACTAGCGACAAATAGAGCGCAGAAAGCCTCTAATTTAAAAGGACAATCAATATCTTTAGCATAATGGCCTACGGACTAAGATATACTATAAGCCAAATTCTACGAAATGAGAACACTCAAACGATAGAAATTTACGAGCAAGATTACGTCGACGATATAGTTAAAACCTATACGCCTACCTCTATTATATTACAACCAAACTCTTCGGAAGAGTACCCATATCCTAGTATAATAAGTTCTCAATTAAATTTTAATATAATACTAGAAACCGAAGACGACTACGACCAATTTCCGGACGTACTTAGTAAGAACGATCGTAAATATTGGGTAATTTATAAAGAGGAGTCTACTGTTATTTGGAGGGGGTTTTTATTTAATGATTATTCCGAAATAGGTTTTAGTACGGGAATAAATCAAGCGTCTTTAGTTTGTATAGACGGAATTTCGTTTCTACAAGATCAAGAATATCAATTCGAAATAACTGATAGTATTAATACTACCCAACAATGGTTAGATTTAATATTTGTAGGGTTAAGGTTTTTAGGCTATCCGGAGGACCTTTATTTAGTTATAGCTTGCTCGTTTTATGCGGAAGGAATGTTAAATCGAGGAGACGGAGACTCTTACGAGCCGTTCGCGCAGACTTACCAATATAGGAGGGATTTCGTAGGAGTTAGCTTTTACGATATTATCGAAAATATGTTAAGGACTTTTAATTGCAGAATGTATCAATCGAATGGCGATTGGTGGATTACTTCTACTATGGAGGTAGCGGCTGAGACTAGGTATTATACTAAATACGACGTAGGGGATTACGCAACGATAGACAGTTCGGGAGTTTTAGATAATGTAATTAATATAGCGCCTTACGAATATGGTAACGTACACTTTATAGATAATAGCCAAACTAAAATATTAAGAAAGGGATTTTATAATATACAATTAAGAAATAGATATAGTTCTCCTATTAACTTAATACATAATGCAGACTTAAAAGAAATAATAGGAGGAAGCGTCGCTATCCCTCCTTTGACGGCTTATGGTTTTTTTACTACTCTTACGGGAACGGCTACGGCTACTGCAATAGTTTACGATAGTGAACAGTTTAATAGTTACTATTTATCTGCGGGGACCGGAGACGCTTATTTACAAATATTAGGACCTTCGTCTCCTTATTTTTATACTCCTTACGTTGGGGGTTTCCCTTTAAATTTTAGCGTCGAACATAAAAACGGCGTAGCTATGAAGATACAAATAGCTTTATTAAATACGGGATCGGGTAATAAATATCTAGATAATAACGGCGATTGGCAAACTAACTCTAATACATATATAACGTTTCCGGCTTGGGACGGTAGCGATCCTTGGTCGACTTTTACTTTAACTATTCCTCCTTTTTTTGTGGGATTATTTAGTACTACCTTTTTAATGGGTTATTTGAATATTAAAATATTAGTAGAGACTAATAGTACGGAAGTTAGAAACTTTATATTAACCCAAGGTCAAACGGAGGTACAATATGCAGTAATAAGTAACTCTAGTACGGAAGAGAAATCTACGCTTAAAGTATTCGACATTCCTTACGGACAAGTATATCCAAACGCTAACGGTTTGCAAGTTTTAACTTTAGGTTCTTTATACGATAGTAACGGGGTATTCTTAGAAAATTGGTATTTTGAATATTTAATAGCGGGAGGAGCGCAAATTCTAAGTAGTCTAGCGCGTCAATATATTAAGATTTACCAAAGAAACATAGCTACTTTAGAAGCGGATCTAGGAGCAATACAAGCGGATAACGGGTATATTAATTTAGATAAAGTTTATACAGTAACGGATCCTTCTACGGGGAACTTATCTTATAATGGCAAACAGTTTGCTTTAAATAGATTAACTACTAACTCTTATAACGATCAAGTTAATGGAGTTCAACTAATAGAAATATATTACGACGAGGAAGCTATATTTGTAGAGCCTCAATATATTACCGATACGGGACAACTTGGGCCTTTTTGGAATCTACAATTAAATATTTTTTAACTTTGATATATGGCAAATCCCGTAAATGGTACAAACGTTATGCTTTATTGGCATAGAACGGACGTAGATCCGGAAGTAGACGTCGCGTTCGCTTGCTCTACAAATTGCACTTTTAGCGTTAACGTAGATCAAGTAGAGGTTACTTCTATTACTTCGGCTTGGTTCCGACAGTATAAAAATGATATAGCAACTTGGAGCGTAACTTGCGACGGATTAGTTATTTTAAGCGATTTCTCTTATTTGTTTATGCTTAATAAGCAATTAGCTAGAGAACCTATCGAAATCAATTTCGTAATAGACAACGGCGAAGACGGATTAGTAATAATAAATGGAATTTGTAATATAACTAGTATAGGTATTAACGCTCCTTATAAAGACGCGGCTACTTATAACGTTAGTTTACAAGGGACCGGCGCTTACGGTACTTCGGGAACTAGCATTAATCCGGAGGGAGTAGTTATTCGCGGAGGATATGTTTACAATAAAGAATATACGGCGGCCGGTGGCGAGACTACGATTACTTGGGTAGATATGATCGGGAAGGACTGCGTTTATGTATCTAGAGGCGGTATAGACTGTCAAGCGATTATAACTAGCGGAACTCCGGTAAATGAGCAAGTTAAATGGAATAGTACAACGGGAGTACTTACATTTAGTAGGGCCTTAGATAGTGGGGAATTTGTTAGAGGTTTGTTTAATTAGATAAAAAAAGTAAAATGAGTAACCAAATAGTTATAACAAGCGGAGCCAAATTAAGAGACTTAGACGACGTTATTATAGGAACTGACGGGATATTAAGTTCCGTAGCCTTTAACGTCGCTAACGGGGTTCCTAGGCTTGACGAGAACGGTAAAATTCTAGTAAGTCAGTTACCTAATTCGGTTATGGAATTTAAAGGAGTTTGGAACGCTTCTACTAATAGTCCTACTTTGGTTAACGGTACGGGTAACGCGGGGGACGTTTGGTTATGTAACGTTGCCGGAACTGTGGATTTCGGGGCCGGTCCGATTGCTTTTGCGGTAGGAGACTACGCAGTTTATACGGGGACAGTTTGGGCTAGATCGTCGGGAGCGACGGGGACAGTAACTTCGGTAGGAGTATCTAGAGACGGAAACGCTTTAACGATTACCGGTTCTCCCGTAACTACAAGCGGAACGATTAATCTAGGTTTTAGCGGGGATAATACACAGTACATAAATGGAGCGGGAAATTTGACTACATTCCCGACTTTGATTACTAGCATAGGTTTGACTATGCCGGCGGCTTTTAATGTCTCTAATAGCCCCCTAACGGCCAACGGAACGATAGGAGTAGCGGCGGCGGGATATGCTTCTCAATATATTAGAGGAGACGGCACTTTAGCCGACTTCCCTAGTAGCGGAGGAGGCGGATCTTCGGTTTCTTACTATTTTAATGGAGGAACTAGCCAAGGCACAATAGGGGGTACTACTTATTACGAAATGAGTAAGACGGCCGATACGGGAACGGGAGTAGACTTTAATAAAACGGGAGACGGATTTATAGTAGCGTTTTTAACGGACGCAAACGATCCTAACTTATTACAAATACCGGCGGGGAATTGGGACTTTGAAATTTACGCTTCTATGAGTTCTAACGGAGGTACTCCGGAACTTTACGCGGAATTATATAAATACGACGGTACTACTTTTACTTTAATTGCTACTAGTTCGCACGAAATTTTATACGACGGAGTTAATCTTAATTTATATTCTTTTGCTACGGCAGTTCCGCAGACTTCTTTAACGGTTACGGATAGATTAGCGATAAAACTTTACGCAGACAATAGCGGCGGTAAGACTACGACAATACATACGCAAGATTCTCATTTATGCCAAGTTATAACTACTTTTAGTACGGGACTAACGGCTTTAAACGGATTAACGGCCCAAGTACAATACTTTGGGACCGGAACGAGCGGAAGCGATTTTAATATCGTTTCTAGCGTTGCTACGCATACTTTTAATATTCCTTCGGCTTCGGCTACTGCTAGGGGTTTAATTACTACCGGAACGCAGACAATAGCGGGAAGTAAAACTATAACGGGAACTACAACTTTTACCGGAGGTCCTATTTTATACGAGACTAATTTAACCTATGCAAATTCGGGTTATACTTTAGTATTACAGTCTCCGACTTTATCGGTTAATAGGACGGTTACTTTACCAAACGGAACGGGAACTCTAGCTTTAACTAGCGATATTTCTTATCCGGTAACTTCCGTATTTGGTAGGACCGGCGCGGTAGTAGCTACTAGCGGCGATTATACGACTACGCAAGTAACGGAAGGGACAAACTTATATTTTACGGACGCAAGGGCTAGAACTGCGATTAGTCTTACGACTACGGGATCTACCGGCCTTTCTACTTATAACAATACTACGGGAGTTTTAAATATTCCTAATTACGCGGATCAATACGTCGGAACCGTAACGAGCGTAGATATGTCAGTTCCTACGGGCTTAACTGTATCGGGAAATCCTATTACTACAAGCGGAACTCTAGCGGTTACTTTAACTGCGGGCTACTCTATACCTACTACGGCTAATCAATCTACTTGGACTACGGCTTATAATAGAAGTTTAACAAGTGCGGCGGTTACGGGTACTACAACTAAGACTCTTACTTTGAACCAACAAGACGGAGGAACTATTACGGCTTCTTGGACTGATTACGATACCGCTCCCGTTACTTCGGTTTTTGGTAGAACGGGCGCAGTAGTGGCAACGGACGGAGACTATACTTTAACTTTATTGGGAGACGTAACTATTACAAGTCCTAGTTCGGGCCAAGTATTAAAATATAACGGTACGGCTTGGATTAACGATACGGACGCAAATACGGGGACAGTTACTAGCGTTGCTATGACAGTTCCAACGGGTTTAAGTATTGCGGGTTCTCCGATTACAAGTTCGGGAACTTTAGCGGTTACTTTTGCGGCCGGATATTCTATTCCTACTAACGCTTCTCAAACTACTTGGGACACGGCTTACACTAATAGAATTACTAGCGCGACCGGTCCATTAAATATTACTAGTAACGTTATTTCTATTTCTCAATCTAGCGGTTCGACAAATGGTTACCTTTCTAGCGCGGATTGGACTACTTTTAACAATAAACAAGCGGCTTTAACTAATCCGGTTACGGGATCGGGTAGTTTAAATAAGGTAGCTAAATTTACTGCGACCGGAAGTACAATAGGCGATAGTATTATTACCGATAACGGTACTAACGTTTGGGTAGGAGCGGGAACCGGTACGGATTCAAGAATGACTATTAACCAAAATACGGGGTTTGCTAGTCCGGTAGTGTTAAGAGTAGAAAACGATAGTATTACTCAAAATGAGTCGGCTATAAGATTAAGAGCAAATAGTACGGGCGGTAGTTTTGCGCACGCAGATATAGGAGTTTACGCTACGGGAGTAGATACGGGTAAAGTATTTATTAAATTCCCTTATAGCGACGCGCAACAAACAAACGTAAAATTTAGTATTACCGAAACGGGAGTCGTAGATATGGTAAACTACTTTAATATTATTAATAGCGGAGGATTTTACTCTTTAATTAAATCTACGGGGGCTTCTCAATCGGTAGGTTTAAACTTAGGAAATAATAATATTGCTAAGTGGGGTATGCACATACAAACTACGGATAGATATGCGATTTTTAATTACGGGACAAGTTCCGCTCCTTTAAGTATAGATTACTCTACTAACTATATATACGTTCTACAAAGAATAGGGGTAGGAATTTCTAGTCCTACGGCGGCTTTAGAAATAAACGGTAGCGGATTTGGAGACGCTTTAGCAATTATAACAAGTTCAGCTAACGGAGCGGACATAAAGTTAAATAATACCGGAACGGGTGGCAACGAGTGGCATATTACAAGTACGGGAACAAATAACGTTACCGGAACGGGTAATTTACAATTTTATAACTCTACTGATAACATAACAAGATTTGTTATAAAAGATACAAGCGAAGTAGGAGTTAGTATTAACCCTAAAGATTGGGGAGGTAGTTTTAGAGTTTTACAAATAGGACAAACCGGAAGTTTGCATCAAACTAATACGGGTTACGAAACTAGAGTAAGTAATAATTTATATTGGGACGGTACGGATTGGAGACGTTTAGTAGCTAGTTACGGATCTATGTTAAATTTAGACAATGCCGGAGGATTTACTTTTTATGCGGCCGCTACGGGAACTGCGGAAACTACGGTTACTTTAACTACTCCTCTTACAGTATCTAGAGACGGAAACGGAGTATTTTTAGGAACTATTAGCGCGTCTTCTTTATATGGATCTAATTTAACAAGTAGTTTTATTCCAAGAATTACAACTAGCGGACAGTTAGTAGATAGTATTATTTGGACTAATAACACTCAATTTGCAATAGGGCAAAACTCGGGCGCCGGTGCTATATTAACTCTTAATCAAGACTATACTACTATCGTAAGTCCTACGGTATTTCGTTTACATAATAGCCATTCTATTGCTCAAATGAGAACAAGAGCCACAAATGGGGCCTATTATGCTCACGCAGACGTGGGAGTTTATTCAAGTGGAACCGGCGTAGACGAAGGTTATTGGTTTGTTAAGTTTCCGTTTTCCGATGGCCTTACAAATATTAGATTAAAAATAGACCATACGGGAGCCGCCACGTTTAGTTCAAGTGTGACTGCTGCAAGTATGTTTATTAATACTACTGATAATAGTCTTGGTTCACAATTACAAATTTTTGGAAGTATAAATGTTAAGGGGAGTGCAGGGTATAATGGTTGGGCAATTTCTCAATCGGGCGGTAGTTCAAGTGCGGCATTCAATTTGAGTTATGGGGCGGGAGGAGCTACAAATGTTATAACTGCGCAATATGATAACGGAAATGTTGGAATCGGAACGGCTAATGATGAAGGGTTTAAATTTTATGTAAATAATGGGGTTTCTAGTTCCGTAGTAGCAAGAATAAATATAGGTTATACGGGTGGCGGAGTATTTGGCGGCTTAGATATTTGTCGTAGCGGTACAAATGGAGTAGGAAATGGAAGTGCATTAGTATTTTCTGCAAATAATTCTGCAAATGCGGTAGTAGAATATGGTGCATTTGCTTGTGAAATTGAATCAAATACGGGACATAGCGGAGCGTTAACTTTCTTAGTAACCGACGGAAGTTCTTTGAGACAAAGAAAAATGATGCTAAGTAGCGCCGGAAATTTAATTATCGGTACTTCCGCTCCGGTAAGTGGAGAAAAATTAAGAATAGTTCAAAGTGGGGATAATTACTTCCTTAATATGGTAGAGAGTTCGTCTTCTTTATTTAGCGTTAGAGCGCAAGGGACGGCGGTAAGCGGTTTCGCGATTGCTACTGTAAGTAAAGCGGGATCGGATAGAATTGTATTAAACGCAAACGGGGAGTCTTCTATTTCTGCGGGATCGGGTTTTAGTTCAAGCGGTAACTACGGACTATCTATTTCTAACGGATTTTCTCCTAGTTCGGGAACTTTTAATAATGGAGGAACTTGGGCGGCGGCAAATAACTATCAAGCTATTACTTGGGGATCTTCAAGCGTTACAGTTAATAACGGCGCAGTAATTGCCGGCTTTAATGCAATTAATAGAAATATATTTAATACTGCGGGAGTTTCAGTTACCGTAAATCAATCCGGAACCGGTATTAGAGCGATTTCTGCGTTTCAAATATTACAGCAAACCGGAGGAACTAACGCCGGTACTATTTCGCACGGGGCTAGTATGTTTATACAAGGGATTTATCCTACTAATACTTCTACTACTACATTTACAAACTATTACGGTTTGTTATTAAATGCTTTAGACGAGTGGCAAGGATCTTTACCTTATATTTCTATTACTAATCGTTGGGGTATTTATCAAGCGGGTTCTAGCGATAAAAACTATTTCGCGGGCATAATGCAAAAGCCTAACCAACCTACATTCTCGGTTAGAAATAGTGCATCAATAACTATAAATGCAGACGCCAAGTTACCTTTTGATACCGAATATTTCGACGTAGGAAATAACTATAATACTTCTTTATATAGATTTACCGCTCCTTATACGGGTAAGTATTTAATAACCTTTGAGGCTTCAATGGTAAGCGGAGGTACGCAACAATATAACGCTATTTATATACTAAAAAATGGAGCGGGAACTAATTTTAGATTTAGAGGACCTTCAAATCATTCGTCGGGGGATTGGTTCGGAATTAGCGGTAGCGTTGTAATGGATTTAACTGCGGGCGATTATTTAGAACTTAGCGGTTATACTGCAAGTAATTCAATGACCGTTCAAAGTGGCGAAGGTTGTTGGAGTGGATATTATTTAGGATAAAATAAAATATAAAAAAATGGATATTCTTTACACTTGGCAAGTTATTCAAATGAATACAAAGCCGCAAGAAGGAAACTTAATCGACGTTGTAGTTAATGTTTCTTGGGTTAGACAAGCTAATACAGTAGTTAACGAGGTGCAATATACTTCTACTTCGGTAGGGGAGTTCCCTTGTAATACTCCTTCGGAAACTGATTTTACGGCTTATCCGGATCTTACTTTTGAGCAAGTTTGCGGGTGGCTAGACGCCGGAATGAACGTAGAAGATTTGGACGCTTATTTAGCTAGTCAAATAGAAAACGCAGTAAATCCTCCGGTAATTATTTTGCCGTTACCTTGGATTCCGCCTACTCCTACTCCGGAACCTACGCCAACGCCTCAATAGATTGCTTAAATTCTATAAAATATATATATATTTGTAAAAAATAATCAATTTATGAAGTACGAAAAAATCGGTCTAGTAATTAGCCAAATTAACCAAGTAATTGGTAAGCAAGAAACTAAGGTCCAAAAGAAACTATTTAAGTTTGGCGAGAAATTAAAGCCTTACCAAGAAGAGTACGTTAACAAAGTCGAGGAACTTAGATTAGATAACGCCGCTACGGACGATAAAGGCGTTTTAGTTACCGACGAGAAAGGAGAATATAAGTTCTCTAAAGACGGCCTTAAGAAATTAAGAGAAGACATTAAGAAACTTAACGAAAGCGAGTTCGACTTTACTCCTATTGAGGTCTTAAATCCTAAAGGATTAGAGGAGTTTCACTTCCTAAAAGATTGGGTTAACGGTGTAACTTTCGACGAACAAGAAATCGAAGAGGAGTTATAGAATGAAAAATTTGTTTATAGTAGTATTGATTTTAGTAGTAGGGTGGCTATTATTTAGTCGCCCTACTGATTTAACGACAGTACGAACCGAAATAGACACTCTTTACAAGTACGATACTTTTAAGATCACAAAGAAAGGCAAGGACATACCTTACAAGGTTTTAGATACCGCCTACCTAGTAGACGAGGTCCACGATACGACCTTTATCCTTAAGGATTACGCCGAAGTAAAGGCCTATTCCGATACGATATTTAAGGACTCAAATAGATTCGTTATTAACGATACAATTTCCCGCAATAAGATCCAATCTAGGGGCTTCGAGGCCCTACTAGCCGAGAAAACTATAATTAGAAATAATTATATCTTTACTAAGGAGAAAGGCGCGATTTATATAGGCGGCTTTACTTCCTACGATAGAAGAGACGGGAAACTAGGTCTAGGATTGGGGTTAAACTATAAAACGCCGAAAAAAGACATATTTTCTTTAGGGTACTCGACTAACGTAGTAACGATAGGGTATTCTAAAAAAATATATTAATGAGAGAGGTCTTACAAAATTTGGGGATAAATATAGGAATGAGCGTAGCGGGCCTCTTTGGATCTATTCTTATGATAGGCAAAGATACTAAAATGGACCTTCGTAAGTCTATTACTTCAATATTTGCGGGGGTTGCGTCGGCTAATTATCTTACTCCGGTGGCCTCGGATTTATTCAGCGTTACAAAGGTTAACTATCAATTTTCAATAGCTTTTTTATTAGGGTTCCTAGGACTTAAAGGAGTCGAGTTAATGCTATCCAAAGTATTAAAGGATAAGCCGGCCCCTAAAAAGCCAATAGTAAAAAAGGCGAGAAAAAAGGTTAAGAAATGAACTTACAAGTAATTAAATATTATGTAATTGTTCTAGTCTCGGTAGCGTGCGTTATCCTATCTATATCCTCTTTAAAGGAAATAGAAATAGCCCAAAACAAATTAGACGAAGGTAAAGATATAGCCTACTATCTTAGGTCCTCTACGGACTCTTTAACCTTTTACGCGATTGCTTATACAAGTACAAAAGAGATTAAGTTCCTAGATACATTTAACAAACACTTAGAAAGGAGAAAAGAAAAGACTTTTACGCTAGATCAAGAAGCGCAAGTATTTTATAATAAGGGCCTAGAAATAAGTAACCAATTAGCCAAGAATATAGAGAAGCCGGCCTTTGACAGTTTAAACTCTAAGGCCTTTTTTAGTAACGACTATTTAGATTATAAGACTAAGATTTATACTAATATAGACGGGTTAAGAAACTCTATTACTAATAAAGCTAAAAATAACCTAGACAAAGAGACTAATTTACTAAATATTTATACTTATTTACTTTGTCTTACGATAATGTATTTAATAGTAGAGGTAAGAAATAATAACGAGAAACAAATTAAGAAAACAATTAAACGCAAAAAGAAATGATAAAGAATTTTATTTGGCATTTATTAAGCGATAAGTCTCCATTAAACGGAGGTATAGCGATCGGAGTAGGGGCTTTTATAATGATGTGCGTCTTTGCGGTTTCCGATATAGGAACCGGACTATTCCAAAAGGATCTAGTAGTAAGCGATACAATCTACCACAGTTTCGTAGCTATTGTATTTGCGGCGTTCTTTAAGAGTCTTTACGAGAATATAAAAGGAAACAAAAACTTATAATATGAAGTTAAGCGAACACTTAGAACTAGCGGAGTTAATCCGTAGCGAGTCAGCAAAGAGACAAGGGATTAGCAATATGCCAACTCCCGAACATATCGAGAACTTTAAGTTACTAGCCGAAAATGTATTCGAGCCTATTCGGGTTAATTTCCGTTGCCCGATTCATATTTCGAGCGGTTATAGGTCCAAGGAGTTAAATAAATGTATCGGAGGTTCCGCGACTAGTCAGCATTGTAGCGGCGAAGCTATCGATATAGATATGGACGGGAGTATACAAGGAATTACTAATAAAATGGTTTTCGATTACATAAAAGAAAGCCTAGAGTTCGATCAATTAATTTGGGAGTTTGGATCGGACAGTAATCCGGATTGGGTTCACGTTTCCTATGAGTCGACGGGTAAGCAACGTAAACAAATACTTAAAGCTAAAAGAGTTAACGGTAAGACAGTTTACGAACCGTATAAATAAAATGATTTCCCGCTCCGCTATTGACTTAATACTTCAATTTGAGGTAGAAAATAAAAACTACTATAATAAGTTTTTATTTAGGCCAAGTTATCGGGGAACGGGGATTATAATAGGAATAGGCTACGATCTAGGAGACACTTATAAGACGCAGTTAATAGACGATTGGGACGGTAATATTAATCCAAACTATTTCCCGCTATTATTTAGGGTTTTAGGGCTTAATGGTAATCCGGCTAAACAAATGCTAACTTCGGACCTACTTAAAGTAAATATCCCTTATTTAAACGCTTACGAGGTCTTTATAAAGAGAACGATCCCTAGAGGGTATAGTATGGCTAAATTTATTTATCCACATTTAGACGATTTAAACGCTAATACGAGGGGGGCTTTAGTTTCTTTAGTACTTAGTAGGGGAAATAGATTAGAGGGCGAGGATAAGGCGGAAATGAGGGAAATAATAGACTTTACAAGGAATAGGGATTACGAGGGTATAGCAGACGCCTTAGAGCGATCTAAAAGACACTTCGAGGAGAAAGGCCTAGACGATCAAGTTAAGCGAAGGGAAGCGGAAGCCGACCTAGTTTTATCTAGCCTTTATTAAATATCTTCATAACGTTGATTCATACACGACGTACGGCCTCCGTTTCTACGGGGGCTTTTTTATGCTATAAATTGGGTTTGTCCGGTTTTTTGTCCGGACAATCTTCGGACAGTTTTAACCCTTTAACAAAGTTTAACACTTCGTTAACAAAAAAGATTTGGCTACTATGTATACAATGTATACCTTCAATAAACAAAAGCAAACGTTATGAGCAAATATTTAGGATTTATTAATGAGCCTAGCTTACCTAGAGCAATCTTTAAAAAGGGTATTTATGATTCTACTTTAGACGGTAGTAAAGTAACGGTAGAACACGCAGTCTATTATATCTATTTAGATATGCCAAAGCCAAACGCTTTCTTTGACGGAAGGCCGGAGCCAACGGGTAAGTATTTTTATCCGTCTTCTTTAAATGATAAGATCAAAGAGTATACCGATAAGGGGTACGACGTTTGGGTTCGTGGTAAGGGTAAGAATAATATTAAATAAACGGGGGGACGGCCGCGCCGAACATATACGTTATGAAGGATTTAATAAAAACTATGAAGGAGACAATGGCTAGAGTCTACTGTCTTAAAACGGGGTGGGATTACGACAATCTTAGCCCTATTAAGTCCGCTATAATTAAAGCGTACTGTAATCAATTATTTATTAACAATGGGGACGAAAGTAAGGCCCTAGGTATTTTAGAGAAACAAATCGATTCGTTCACTTTTAAAATTAATGAAGATGAAATATAAAGAAGATATAGAAGTTTCAACTATGAAGGGAGTAATAATATTTATCCTTTGTATGATTATAGGCCTCTTAGCTGATAACCTATAAATCTATTAAAATGCAAAAGTTAAAATATCTAAAAGACATAGAAGCGATTACTTGCTTACTTCTTGTAGCTATGGAGTTTACTAGGCCCGAAATAAAAAAAATGATTTCGGACGATATACCCAATAACAAAAAGTTAAGCGATTTCGCTAAATATGAACTCTTAAAGTTCTTAAATCCAAATATTATACAAGATTAAAATAAACTAAATGAAGGATCTAATAACGGTAAGGGTTTTACCGGAAACTAAAACTCAATTAATAACCGAAGCGGACCTAGGTAATACTACTTTGTCTAGGGTAGCTTCTAAAATTTTAACTCAATACTATGAGCAAGATAAAAACACTAAGCCAAGTAAACAAGCTAGAGCGTCTATTAAATCAAGCAGTAGGAAGGGAACTAATCCTAAGAGCGGATCTAAATAGGTGGCGGGCTTCCGGTCCCTACGACGTAAATCGATTATTTAGCCACGAAAACGATATACTTCTAAAATTGGCTAGAATAAACTCTATACAACGTAGGATTTTAGATTCCTTAATGGAAAAACTAAAGGACCTCTATTTAGAAAGCAATTTTAAGCCCTTAGAGAATGAAATACTTAATTAAAAACGAATACTTAATACAGTTAGAAAATGACGAACTTAAACAAAGAATTAAAGACAAAGACGACGAAATCAAGCGACTTCGTCGGGAACTCGAAACTCAAAGACTTAGTAGCGATCCGGTACAAAAGCAAGATAAGCGAAGAGACAATCGATAGGGCGGTTAAAATATTTGTAGACGTATGTATTTACTACGACGTTACGATCCTAAAAGTTAGAGCCAAATATAGAGGCGCTAATATGGTAAAGGTCCGCCAAGTAACTTGCTACGTTATCAAGGAGAAAACCGATTTACCCTTTTGGTATATTGCCAATATCCTAGGAATAGATCGTAGTACGGCTAGCCATAATTACTCCTTAATAAAGGACCTAATTAACACTAAGCAAGGGGAAGAGTTAAAAAAAGATATTAACAATATTTTAATAGTTACTATCTAGTTATTATCATTAAATTGCTATAAATTAGCACAAAATTAAACGTTATGAATCAAATTGAAAAGGTACAAAGTACTATTAGTTTTAGTAAGGAGCAACTAGAATTAATAAAATCGCAAATCGCTCCGGAGGCAACTAACGAGGAATTACAGTTATTCCTCTATACCGCCAAAAGGTCCGGCCTAGATCCATTGGCCCGCCAAATCTACTGCATACATAGAAGCGTAAAACTTCCGAACGGACAGTACGGTAAGAAAATGACCGTCCAAACTTCGATAGACGGATTTCGCGTAATAGCTGAAAGGTCCGGTTTATATGGAGGACAAGGCGAACCGATCTTCGAGTATAGTCCCGAAGGCGAGGTAGTTTCTTGTAAAGTGTCAGTCTATAAGTTCAAGGGAGACGTTCGCTACGAAGCGGCCGTAGGTGTCGCGTTCTTTAGCGAGTACGCTCAAACGGACCGAAGCGGAAACCTAACCGGCTTATGGGCTAGTAAAAAGCGTATTATGCTACAAAAGGTTGCGGAAGCCTTGGCGCTCCGTAAAGCCTTTGCGCAAGACTTAAGCGGTCTTTATACTTCGGAGGAAATGCCGCCGGCGGAAGAGACAGTAACTTCTCCTTACATTAAGTCGCACGATAACCTAGAAGACATAGAATTAGCTATCGAGTTATGTAATAATAAAACCGAGTTAAAGTCTTTGTACGATCTAAATAAGGATATTGTAAACGATCTAGAATTGGTCCCTTTATTTACCGAACGTAAAAAATCCCTTAAATAATGAACGAAATAACCCTAGGCCAATTAGCGCCAACAAAAAGCGAAATAGATCAAATAACGGAAACTATTAGACTCGAACTAGAGGACGGTCGTATTAATCCGGAATTTGTAGCCGTTAAGATAGCGGCTATCGAAAACTTCGCCAAGGCTTTAAGAGTAAAGTCCGAGGAGTATATTATCGACTTCCTAAGTAAGTGTCCTAAAGGGACCTACGATTACTTGGGGGCTAAGATTTCGCTAAAGGATTCGCAGACTTACGACTATGGAGCGTACTCCGAAAGGTGGGCCGAACTAGAAGCGCAGATCCAAATATTAAAAGCCGAGCAAAAAGAAATAGAGGAAACCGGCAAGAAATTCGAGCGCGGAGTAATACCTCTAAAGTCTTATAAACAAACTTATTCATTAACTTTAACTAAATAATTTTATGATCTTAATTAATGTAGAACGCGATAAAATAGCTTGGACTCCGGTCCAAACTAAGAACGGATTAAAACACTACGGAAACTTAGCTATCGACCTATTAAAAGAAAAGGACGAGAAGGATAATACTCATTCCGTTTGGAATAACCAATCCAAAGAGGACCGCGCAGAAAAAAAGAAAAAAGAGTACGTCGGTCGCGGTAAGGAAATTAAGTTTAATCCGGAGGCTAAAAAGGAATACAGTAATAACCAACAAATAGACGATTTACCCTTTTAAATTAATAACGTTATGAAGACTTTATTTGACGAACTAGAAACCGAGGATTTTAAATGGTTTAATCAATATCACAAAGAGAACCCGCAGATTTATGAGTACTTTAAGCGTTATACGTTTAAGTCAATCGAGCGAGGATTTAAGAACTTATCCGCAGAATTTATCTTTAATATTATTAGGTGGGAAACTCCCGTAAAAGCAAACGGAGACGACTTTAAGGTTAACAATAACGCCAAGCCGTTTTACTCCCGCTTATTTATGAAGGAGTACCCTACTTACGAAGGATTCTTTAGAAAAAGAGCAAGTAAAGCGGACGAAGTTTATATTTAATTACTTATATTTGTATTAGGTGTCGGATACCTATTTAAAACTTATTGGCCTTGATACGAACCCCTAATCCGACTAGGGGGGAGTAGATAGGCCACTTTTATTTTATGTCAAAAGATCCCGCTTTTTTGTTTTATAGTAGCGATTTCTTGAACGGTGTCTCCGATCTAACAATGGAGGAACGAGGACAGTATATTACTTTACTTTGTTTACAACATCAAAAAGGAAGTCTAAGCGAAAAAACCGTTAGGTTAACCGTAGGTTCCGTTTCGGTTGACGTTATGCGTAAATTTGAGAAGGACGAACAAGGAAATTATTTTCAATCTAGGTTAAAGGAGGAAATAGAAAAAAGGGTAAATTTTACCGAAAGCCGCAGAAATAACGGGTTTAAAGGAGGTAGGCCAAAAGCTAGTGAGAAACCTAGTGGTTATCCTACGCCTAACCTTATGGAGAATGTAAATGAAAATGTAAATGAAGATAAAAATATAAATATAGATTTCGACTTCTTTTGGAATGATTACGACAAAAAGGTAGGCGATAAGAGTAGGTTAAAAAGTAAATGGAATAAATTATCCGATAATGACCGAAATCAAATAATGAATTATTTACCTTTATACATAGACGCAGTTCCCGACAAACAGTTCCGCAAAAACCCCGAAACATTTTTAAATAATAAATCTTGGCTAGATGAAATCGTTAAACGAACTACTCCCGACTACAATAAACAATCTTACGCCGAGCGTGAGTTTGCCAAACTTAAGAGTCTCTAACGCTCTAGAAAAACACGAACTAAAAGTAATAGACGCGCTCCAAACTATGAGCGTCGGCCGTTGCTCTAGGATCGAAGTAAAAGAACACTTAAAAACGTGCTTACATTTTAGCGGGTGTACTATCCCGACTCCGGAAGAGTTCGAGTTTATGGTAACTTTTGTAATAGATAATTATAAACGTTTTTGTCTAAAAGAGTTAGGTTGCGCCTTTGAAATGTACGCCCTAAATAAACTAGACGTAGACAAGGCTATTAAATTTACGCCTAAGTTTGTAGGGGAGGTTTTAAGCGCCTACGAAAAAATAGCTATTAAGGTCCGTAGGAGCGTCGTAGTCGAGTTACCGGAGCCAAAGCCTAGAGAAGTGTCCGAAGAGGAAATATTAGCCTTAAATCAAGAATTTTGGGCCGACTCAAAGAGTAAGGACTTTAGGTTCCTAAATGCTAAAGCCTTCGATATACTTTGGAAACGTAAACAGTTAAACGTTACGATCCTAACAAAAGATAAAGCCAACTCAATAAAAAGTAAGGTCCTAGCGTTCTACCGGACTAGACTACAAAATAAGGAAGACGAAGAGCGACTAACTAGCGAAGACTTTGTAAGGGATCAATGCAAGAAATATACTTTAATGCTATTTTATAACAATCAATTATAACAAATGTTTAAAGCGACAGTTATTTTTATCCTACAAATGATATACTTTTTACTTATTTCGGTCCCGTTAGCTTGCTTACTTCTTATTACTGCAAACGTTTACTTCGAGGTCAAAAGAGTAATTTATAAAAATAAATCCTAAATTTGGTTAATGACATTAAAGCCGTTACCCAAAGTACTAGAGCAAACTCAAAAGGTTTTTAACGCTTATGTTCGTAAAAGAGACGAAGACGAAACTTGTATTTCTTGCGGATCTAACTCGGCCAATCAAGCCGGCCACTATTTCCCCGTTAAAGGATTCTCTTCCCTTAGATACAACGAACAAAACGTTAATATTCAATGCGCTTCTTGCAATATGTATAAATACGGCAACCAAGCTATGTATAGAATAGGACTCGTAAGAAAAATAGGCGAAGACGCAGTAAAGAACCTAGAACGTCAAGCCGTAAACGATAGAGTCAAGAAATGGACGAGGGCCGAACTGTATGAAATAATAAATAAGTATAAAAATGGCGAAACTAAGTAACTCCGGTAAAGTAATCTTCGGCCGCAGAAAAGGCGGCAAGGCGACTAAAACAAAAGGACCTAAAGACAAACCGACTAAAGCCTATAAAGGCCAAGGCAAATAAAAACATTATGAACATAAACGAAATACGACCTAACCCGTCTAATCCCCGTTATATAACGGACGATAAGTTCAAGCAACTAGTAGCGTCTATTAGATCCTTCCCCCAAATGTTAGAATTACGTCCCCTAGTAATCGACGAGAATAATATAGTTCTCGGCGGGAATATGCGTCTAAGGGCTTGCATAGAAGCGGGCCTTTTAGACGTCCCCGTTAAGCAAGTTATGAACTTTACCAAAGAACAAAAGGAAGAGTTTGTTATAAAAGATAACCTAGCCTTCGGCGCTTGGGATTGGGACACGCTAGCGAATGAATGGTCCGTTTCTGCCCTTGTAGATTGGGGATTAGATTTGCCTACCTTTGACAAAGAAGTAACGGAACCAAAAGACGAGACTAACGTTAAGGAACCGATAACTTGCCCGAACTGCGGGTTTAATCTTTAACTTTGCATAAACGTACAAAAATGGACATACAAAAAAAGGCTATGATAGAAGCGCTAGAAAAGTCCCTAGGAATAGTTACTACGGCTTGTAAAATGGTAGGGATTTGTCGATCTAGCCACTACGATTGGTATAATAACGATATGGAATATAAAGAAGCCGTAGACGGTATAGCGGACCTTACTTTAGACTTTGTAGAAAGTAAACTACATAAACAAATTGAGAAGGGCGAAGTTTCGTCTACTATCTTTTACCTAAAGACTAAAGGTAAGAAACGAGGTTACATAGAGAAGCAAGAAATAGAGCATAGCGGAAATATGCAAGTAACTTGGAACGAAGAGAAGACTTACGAAAGTAAAACGAGTTCCTTATAATCCTAATATGAAGCTAACAGTAAAGCAAACGATCGCTTTAGACTATTTAGAGGACAATATAACAAACGAAGTATTATTCGGCGGAGGAGCCGGAGGAGGCAAGACTGCGCTTGGGTGCTATTTCCAAATCAAACGCAGATTAAAATATCCGGAGACTAGAGGACTTATAGGTAGAGCGGTCCTTAAGACACTTAAAGAAACTACTTTAGTTAGCTTTTTTCAAGTGGCTAAAATGCAAGGACTAGTAGCTAACCAACATTATAAATTAAACGGACAGTCAAACCAAATAGAGTTCTTTAACGGTTCCGTAATCTTATTAAAGGATCTATTCCAATACCCTAGCGATCCAAACTTTGACGAATTAGGATCGTTAGAAATAACCGATTCATTTATAGACGAGGCTAATCAAGTAACCGATAAGGCAAAGAATATCGTTAAGTCTAGGATTCGTTTTAGGCTAGACGATTACAACCTAATCCCGAAACAGTTATACACTTGTAACCCCGCTAAAAATTGGACCTACTCCGAGTTTTATAAGCCGGACCGAGACGCAGAATTAGAACCAAATAAAAAGTTTATTCAATCACTCGTCGACGATAATCCCTTTATTTCTAAACACTATAAACAAAACTTATTAACTTTAGACAAAGAAAGTAAGGAGCGTTTACTGTTTGGTAATTGGGAGTACTTATCCGATCCTTCAAGCCTTATAGACTATGATAAGATTATTAATAGCTTTAGTAACGATTTTGTTAGTAGCGGCGATAAGTATATTACTTGCGACGTTGCTAGGTTTGGTAACGATAGTACTGTTATCGGTGTATGGAGTGGGTACCGCGTTAAAGTTTATAGGTACTCTAAGAAGTCGATAGTAGAAGTAGCGCAGATCATTAAGCAATTAATGGCCGAGAACTCGGTCCCTATTTCTAACGTACTACTAGACGAAGACGGCGTAGGCGGGGGAGCGGTCGATATATTAAATTGCCGAGGATTTGTTAATAACAGTTCTCCGCTAGAAAACCCGATAAGTAGAACAAAGGATAACTTCGACAACTTAAAGAGCCAATGTTATTTTAAGTTAGCCGAGAAGATTAATAGCGACGAAATATTTATAGACTGTCCTTCTAACTTCAAGCAAATGATCGTAGAAGAGTTAGAGCAAATAAAGCAAAAGTCAGTAGATAACGACGCTAAGAAGGGAATTATCCCAAAAGATAAAGTAAAGCAACTTATAGGAAGGTCTCCGGATTTCTCCGATATGTTAGCTATGAGAACTTGGTTTGAGTTTAAGCCGAAGTTTGTCGTCGGGGTTTGGTAATTAAAATTTGTTAACTTTGAATAAATATTCTATTATGGGGTTATTTGATATATTCACGAATAAGAAAACGCTAGACACAGTTCTACCTCCAAATTTTAATACTGCGCAACAAATAGCAATCCAAAGAGGGATCGTTACTTGGCAAGGAGGAAACCAACAAGCCTTCGTAAGAGACGGCTATCAAGCTAACGACATAGTTTACTCAATCATTAAACTAATAACGGACAAAGCAAAGCTAGCGCCGTTCCACGTTTATAGAGTAATAGACGAAGTTTCGTCTAAGCGTTATAAGGCTTTAATGAAGCAACCGGATAAGATAACTAATTGGCAAGAAGTATCGGACCTACATAAAAAAGCCTACGAAATGTATACCGGAGACGCACGTCTTAACGAGTTACTAAAATATCCTAACGAGGAAGATACTTTCGCGGATCTAGTAGAGCAATATTGCGGATTTAAGTTAATGATAGGTAATACTTTCTTATACGCCAAGCTAATAGAAAGCGGAAACAATCAAAGCAAGCCTTACGAGTTATTCGCTCTTCCCGCTCAATATATGGCGATTATAGCAGATATAGAAGTCTTCCCTCCTACTAGATTAGGTTATCAATTATACTACGGTAAAATGTGGTCCTTTGAGGCTAAAGAAATTTTACACGATAAGTACTTTAATCCTTCTTGGACCGTTACCGGTAACCAACTTTACGGACAGTCTCCTTTATTAGCGGCTTCTAGGACTTTAACTAGATCCAACGAGGCAAAGACTGCGGCGGTTTCTGCGTTCCAAAATGGAGGACCGGCGGGAGTTTTATTTATGAAGGATCAAAGATTCGATCCGGCTAGCGGGGGCCAACAAGCCCAAGCGTTAAAGACTTCAATAGCACAAAAGGGAGGCGCTGAAAACTTTAATTCTATCGCGGTTTCTGCATACGAAGTAGATTGGAAACAAATAGGATTAAGTCCGGTAGAGTTAAATATCATAGAGTCCGAAAAGTGGGATATGAAAGCCCTTTGTAATATCTACGGAGTTCCTTCGCAGTTATTAAACGACTCGGATAATAAGACATACAATAACCAACTAGAAGGCGAGAAAGCGTTAACTCTTCGTTGCGCTATTCCTTTACTAGATTCATTAAGAGACAATCTTAACCGCAAACTGCATACGGATTGGGGTTATAAGG
>Ga0209107_10000303_pt1 | contig 29428 bp, 30 predicted proteins | sample LakErihyJuly2011_2_FD_187460 | JGI IMG/M metagenome (GOLD analysis project Ga0209107, IMG submission 187460) | Freshwater microbial communities from dead zone in Lake Erie, Canada - CCB hypolimnion July 2011 (SPAdes) (version 2) | ecosystem: Environmental > Aquatic > Freshwater > Lentic >...
AGCGCACACCAGAAGAGGTTAAATTCTTAATGGGTTACAGCCGCGATGTATTGCGCCGGCGCCGCGACCGTTTAAATGAGATGGGCGTAAAGATTCAGTGGGTGGGGCGTCCTAAAAGATTGTGGAAATCAGTTATTTCGGAGTTAGAGGAAGCTGAAGATCTAACGAAGAAGAATAAGACTTTAACTTTAAACATGTGCGTTAACTATGGGGGACGAGCTGAGATCGTAGATGGTGCAACGGAATTAGCCCGAGACATTAAGCGCGGAAAGCTAAAGCCAGATGAAATTTCTGAGAAAACCATCGCTAAATATATGTATTCACCAAAGATGCGCGATGTCGATCTTTTCTTAAGATCATCAGGGGAGCAGCGCACCAGTAACTTCTTGCCCTGGCAATCGGTCTATGCTGAATTCGTTTTCATGGATGTTCTTTGGCCAGATATGACGCCAAAGCAATTATGGAAAGCGATCGAAATTTATTCGGAGCGCGATCGTAGGTTTGGCAAGGCTTAGCACTTAGCGCAGAGACCAAAGATCTCTGCAGTATGTCCAACTTCTCTAAATCCATGTTCTTCGGCCATCATCTTCGCCCATTTTTCAATTGCTCCGCCTTCAATTTCAACGGTATCGCCGCAGCCTTTACAGACAAGGTGGTGATGGTGAGCTTCCCCGCAAAGACGGTAAATCGCTTCACCATCTTCCCGGCGCAGAACATCAACGATCTTGTCGTTAACAAAACTTTGCAGCGCACGATAAACAGTAGTTAGCCCGATACTTTCGCCTTCACGTTGCATGAGGCGATAAATTTCCTGCGCGCTGGCAAAACCACCAGCGCGCTCAAGGGTGCTCAGAACCCTTGGATTGGATCTAGACATTACTTATTCCATGCCGTGAAGGAATCCGACAAGTGACCACATGATAAGTACGCCAAGTATTGTCGCCATAATTGTGTAACGAGATTTATGACGCGAATGAGCTTCAGGCAAAATATGTGCTGTTGCGAGGTAGATAACAATTCCAGCAAAGAATGCCAAATAAAGACCGACGAAGTTATCGTTGACGGCAAAGCTAGTGCCGAGCGCAGCGCCGCTGATGCGCGCAATGGCATCTACACCAAGAAGCCAAACACCTTTTTTGCTCCATAATCCACTCTTAATCAGGAATGAAACAGTATTAAGACCGTCAGAGAATGCGTGGACAAGTAAAGCAATAAAGACTGCAACGCCAAGATTGTTACTTACTGAAAACGCAACGCCAAGTGCAATCCCGTCAAGAAAAACATGCCCTCCCATCGCAAGGGCTCCGAAAGCCCCGGTGATATTGGACGTGTGTTTGTGCTCGTGACCGTAATCTGATTCTGCAGGTTCGTGGGATCCGAAAATCTGCTCATAGAAGTGAAGGAGTAAGAAACCTGCAACGAGTGCTAATGATGCAGCGGGCGCATGAAGAAATTCTTGAGTGTTCAGTTCGAAGATTTCAGGAAGAAGGTCGAAGGCGACAAGACCAAGGAGTAGGCCGGCAGAAAGCCCTAAGACCAGATGAAGGCGATCCTTGGATTTAATTGCCAAGTACCCACCGGTGGTTGTAGCGATTGCCGTCGCTGCGGCCAAAATAATTGCGAGATTCATGGGTAGAAGATATCACAAATGAAAATGATTTTCATTTCCCTACCCCTGCACCATAGGCTTGAGTCCATGATCGCAGTCGCTAGATTTGAGCAACCGCTTAGCCAAGCTGAGGACTTTCGCGCTGAACTTGAGGCGGTCAAGGCGGTTTTGGCTGAGGCGACAGGTTTTATCGGTGGCACGGTGGGTCAGAATTTAGATCAACCAACGCTCTGGGTATTAACCACCGAATGGCAGAACGTTGGTTCATATCGCAGAGCGCTTAGTTCAACTCGCGCCAAGTTAGAAGCGATTCCTGTTCTTGCTCAAGCAATCGATGAGCCTGGGGCGTACGAGTAAACTTAACTCGTGAGCAACGACCGTTGCTTTTCGCCGACAGCCAGCCGGATGGGAAATTGAAATGGCCGTAGATCGTTTAGAAAATATTGTTTCACTTGCAAAGCGACGTGGATTTGTATATCCATCATCAGAAATTTATGGCGGACTTCGCGCCTCTTGGGATTACGGCCCGCTCGGAGTTGAACTTAAAAACAATGTAAAGCGCCAATGGTGGAAATCAATGGTGATGGGCCGCGAAGATGTGGTCGGTCTTGATTCATGTGTGATCTTGGCGCGCGAAGTTTGGGAAGCATCTGGTCACGTTGCCACATTTAGTGATCCGCTAACTGAATGTACTTCTTGCCACAAGCGCTACCGCGCCGATCATTTAGAAGAGGCGTATGAGGCAAAGCATAAGAAGAAGCCAGAATCGCTAATGGAAGTTAACTGCCCGGCATGCGGAAACAAAGGTCAGTTCACAACTCCTAAGCAATTCTCTGGTTTGTTAAAAACTTATCTTGGACCAGTTGAAGATGAATCAGGTCTTGCTTATTTGCGTCCTGAAACTGCTCAAGGAATCTTTATTAACTTTGATCAAGTAATGACAACATCTCGCCGCAAGCCACCTTTTGGTATTGGCCAGATCGGAAAGTCATTCCGCAATGAAATTACGCCAGGAAACTTCATTTTCCGTACTCGCGAATTTGAGCAGATGGAGATGGAATTCTTCGTCGTTCCGGGAACAGATGAAGACTGGCACCAATATTGGATTGATACTCGCCTGGCTTGGTATAAAGATTTAGGTATTAATCCAGATCGCTTGCGTATTTTTGATCATCCAAAAGAAAAATTGTCACACTACTCAAAGCGCACCGCAGATATCGAGTATAAGTTTGAATTTGCTGGCACCGAATGGGGTGAGCTTGAAGGTATTGCAAACCGCACCGACTTTGACTTAAAGGCGCACTCAGCGGCATCAGGTAAGGATCTTTCTTACTTTGATCAAGAGAAGAACGAACGCTGGACACCATTTGTTATTGAGCCTGCGGCTGGCGTTGATCGCTGCACACTTACTTTCTTAATGGATGCTTTCACTGAAGATGAAGCGCCAAATGCTAAGGGTGAGATGGAAAAGCGCGCGGTGCTTAAGCTTGATCATCGTTTAGCGCCAGTGAAGGTTGCGGTACTGCCACTTTCACGAAACGCCGATCTTTCTCCAAAGGCGCGCGATCTAGCAGCGCAGTTGCGCAAGAACTGGAATATCGATTTTGATGATTCAGGTGCAATCGGGCGTCGCTATCGTCGTCAAGATGAAATCGGTACTCCATATTGCATCACCATCGATTTCGAAACTTTGGAAGATCATGCAGTCACAATTCGTGACCGCGACACAATGGCGCAAGAACGTATCGCACTTGATCAAGTTGAAGCTTGGCTCGCTCCTAAATTATTAGGCTGTTAAGTAAATGGCTTTAACCCTTCCGCTTGCAAGTGGTGACCACGTAATTGATCCACCTGTAGTGCTGGCGCCGATGGCGGGAATTACTAACTCTGCTTTTCGCGCACTATGTCGCGAACAAGGTGCTGGTCTATTTGTATCTGAAATGGTTACAGCACGCGCTCTAATTGAGAGACGGCCAGATACGTTGCGCATGATTGCTCCCGGCGCCGGTGAATGGCCACGTTCGGTGCAGTTATATAGCGTTGATCCGCACACGATGCGAGCAGCGGTCACGATGATTGGTGAAGAAAATTTAGCCGATCACATCGATATGAACTTTGGTTGTCCCGTACCAAAAGTAACTCGCAAAGGTGGGGGAGCAGCGCTTCCTTATAAACGTAAATTGTTTGCGTCAATTGTTGATGCGGCAGTACAAGCAGCGAAACCATTTGGAATTCCGGTTACAGTAAAGATGCGTATTGGTATCGATACTGATCACCACACATTCTTAGAAGCGGCAAAGTCAGCATCTGATAGTGGCGTTGCTTGGGTTGCACTGCATGCCCGCACCGCAGAACAGATGTATGAAGGTAAGGCGGATTGGTCGGCTATCACACGATTAGTTGAGCACTTAAAACCAACTGGAACTCCTGTTCTTGGTAATGGCGATATCTGGTCTGGTGGCGATGGTTTGGCGATGATGAAAGAGACAGGTTGTGCTGGCGTTGTGGTGGGACGCGGATGTTTAGGGCGCCCTTGGTTATTCGCTGATTTGGTAGAAGCATTTAATGGCGGCGATAAGAAAGTACTGCCGAGCCTTCATGAAGTCCGTGAAGTTATGTATCGTCATGGTGAGCTAATTGTTGATTATTTTGAATCAGAAGATCGCGGTTGTCGCGACTTGCGCAAACATATGGCTTGGTATTTAAAGGGTTTTAGAGTGCCAAGTGAACTGCGCCGCCAATTTGGCATGCATTCATCTTTGGCCGAACTGCGCCAATTATTGGATCAATTAACTGATCAGCCTTACCCGGTTGATATTGCAGAAAAACCACGCGGTCGCGTTAGCCATGGTCGCCCGCCAACGCTGCCTGATGGTTGGTTACTTGATCCAAATGAGGATGTATCTGTCGAACTAGAGGATGCGATTTCAGGCGGATGATTTTCTTTAAAGTAATACGTCGGGTAATTGCTGCCATTTTATTGGCTGTTATTGCAGTTCCTTTATATGCCCTTGGTGTTACATGGCAGGCCGCCAATAACACTTTAACGCGCAAAGGCGACGTCATAGTTGTTTTGGGTGCGGCACAGTTAAATGGTCGTCCCGGAGAAGTTTTAGAAGCGCGACTAATGGAAGCAAAGCGAATTTATGATTTAGGTTTGGCGCCTCGCATCATTACAGTCGGAGCAGGAGCACCTGGTGATCGCACTACGGAGGCGGCATCGGGTAAATATTGGCTTAGTACTAACGGAATAAAATCTAAGAATATTACGGCGCTAGAAGTCGGACGTGACACTTGGGTATCAACCGAAAATTATGTGAAGTTTATGAAGGTAAAAGATATGAAAGATGTAATCATTGTGACTGATCCATTTCACTGTCGACGCGCAATGACGATGGCTAATGATTTAGGAGCAATTGCAAGCTGCTCACCTGTTAAGTCTGGACCGAATGCACTAGAAAATTCTGGAAAACGCTATTTAATACGCGAAGCCGGGGCATATCTGGCATATGTGAGCCTTGGCAGGCGCGGCATTCATGTCAGCGATCATTTAGGGTAGGGCTATGAGCACGGCAAAAAATTACAGTGAAGCCGATCAAGAGCGCTTTCTCTTTGAGCCCGCAAAGCGCGCAGGGCGAACTGAATTTATGCGCGATCGCGCTCGGGTTATTCACTCTGCAGCCTTGCGCCGCTTAGCTGCAAAGACGCAAGTTGCAGTTCCTTGGGAAAATGATTTTCAACGTACCCGACTTTCACATTCACTTGAATGCGCACAAATTGGGCGCGAACTTGGCGAATCACTAGGAGCCGATCCGGATTTAATGGAAACTGCTTGTCTCTCTCACGATTTAGGTCATCCACCATTTGGCCATAATGGTGAAGAAGCACTTGCTGAAGTTGCTAAAGATTTCGGCGGCTTTGAGGGAAATGCGCAAAGTTTTCGTCTGCTTACCCGCATTGAAGCTAAGACAGTTGATCAAGCTGGAAAATCTGTTGGGCTTAATTTAACTAGAGCCTCGCTGGATGCTGGTACAAAATATCCATGGCCGCGCACAATCAACCCGCGCAAATTTGGTGTCTATGACGATGATGTAGAAATCTTTAATTGGACGCGCCAGGGTGCGCCCGATGATCGCAAATGTATCGAAGCGCAGATCATGGATTGGTCAGATGATTGCGCGTATTCAGTTCATGATTTAGAAGATGCCATCTTTGTGGGCCAAGTTAAAGTAGAAAACTTCGAACGCGATTTCGATATTTTGCACAAAGAAATGCAATCTGGTTACGGGTCAACGGCAACTAAAGAAGAAGCTGCTAGTGCTTTAGAGCGCCTGCAAAAGCTTTCTTGCTGGCCCCGTTATTACGATGGGTCACACCGCTCTTTGGCTCGCTTGAAGGATTCCACATCACAATTGATTGGCCGCTTCGTTCTAGCTGCTGAAGTAGAAACTCGTAAGGTGCATGGCGATGGACCACTGCTGCGTTACACCGCTGATTTGGTTATTCCACGCGAACAAAAAGTCGAAGTAGATTTTCTCAAAGCAATTGCTGGTCATTACTTAATTAACGCCTCGGTATCGCAAGAGCGCTATGCCAAGCAGCAAATTGTGATTAAAGAACTAGTAGAGATGTTGCATAAGCATGCAGCCACTGAACTTGATTCGATCTTCGCTAAAGATTGGCAGATGGCCACAAACGAAACCGAGCGGATGCGCATCGTTATTGATCAGATCGCCAGCCTGACCGATCCAGGCGCATATGCCCTACATGCTCGACTAAGTGCGCTCAGATAACATGGGTCTATGAGCGGCGGCCGAATTAAGGAAGAGGATGTCACCTACATCCGCGAACGCTCTCCTATAGATGAAGTTGTCGCTGATTATGTGCAACTTAAATCTGCTGGAGGAGGTCAGAAGAAAGGTCTTTGCCCTTTCCATGATGAAAAGTCGCCTTCATTTCACGTAACCCCAAGTAAAGGTTTCTTCCATTGCTTTGGATGTCAGACAAGTGGAGATGTAATTTCATTTGTAATGAAGATGGATCACTTGAGTTTTACGGAAACGATTGAACGTTTAGCTGATCGCCTTGGATATCAATTGCGTTATGAAGAAGGCAACTTCACACCCGCACCGGCTGGAAACCGTTCACGTCTAATCGCAGCTAATGCACTGGCTGCCAAGTTTTATCAGGACCAATTAAATACATCCCCAACAGCAGCGCACGCGCGAGAACTAATGACCAAACGCGGATTCGACAAGAGCGCCTGCGAAACATTCGGAGTTGGTTACGCACCTGATGAATGGGATGGCCTTACCAAGTATTTGCGTGCCGAAGGTTACACAATTGATGAATTAGAGACCGCTGGGCTTTCCAAGATGGGCCAACGTGGACCAATTGATAAGTTCCGTAACCGTCTTACCTGGCCGATCCGCGATATTTCAGGTGACGTAGTTGGTTTTGGCGCCCGCAAACTTGCTAGCGACGAAGAGGATCAAGGTCCAAAGTATTTAAATACATCCGAGACTCCGATTTATAAAAAGAGTCAGGTTCTATACGGCCTTGATATGGCCAAGAAAGAGATTGCTAAGAAGCGCCAAGTTGTCATTGTTGAGGGCTATACAGATGTAATGGCGGCGCAATTAGCTGGAATAACAACTGCAGTTGCAACTTGCGGTACCGCTTTTGGCGCAGACCACATCCGAATCATTCGCAGGTTATTGATGGATGATGACGCTTTTCGTGGTGAAGTTATCTTTACCTTTGATGGCGATGCAGCTGGACAGAAAGCAGCGCTGCGGGCATTTAGCGAAGACCAGAAATTTGTTACTCAAACATTTGTGGCGGTCGAACCAGATGGGCTAGATCCTTGCGATCTACGTCAACAAAAGGGTGATCTTGCGCTGCGCGATTTAATTGCAAAGCGCGTTCCACTCTTTGAATTTGCCATCCGCTCCGAGATTAAACTTCATAAGTTAGATAGTGCAGAAGGTCGCATTAATGCCCTCAATGCAACTGCGCCACTTCTTGCGCAGATTCGCGACAAATCTTTGCGTCCCGAATATTCCAGACTGCTAGCAGGTTGGCTTGGTATAGAAGTTGAGTTGGTAACTGCAGCGGTCAATCAAGGTCTTAAAAAGCAACCACAATCTAATAACTCCACAACTGCTGAAGAACCAATAGCTAATGTGCAATGGCGACCTAATCCACAAGAGCCACGATTAATTTTGGAACGAGAAGTGCTAAAAGCACGCTTACAAATGCCCGCTTTGATCTCGAACTGGACAGAGATCGAAGCAAACGCTTTTACACATCCGGCCTACAGCCAGTTATCTGCCGTAATCGGTAGGCAGCCCGAACAGAGTTCAATCGAGATTTCACAGATAACTGATGAAAATATGCAATCGCTATTTACTGAATTAAATGTTGAACCAATTCGCGCAGATGGCGAAGTCACTGGTCACTATGTGGAAAGTATTGTTGCTAGGTTGCGCGAGGTTGCGATTTCGCGAGCCATTGCTGAATTGAAATCCTCACTGCAGCGGTTAAATCCGGTTGAAAATGAGCAGGAATACAACGCAGCATTTGCTGGCCTTGTGGCCCTGGAAACCACACGCCGCGGGCTGCACGACCTGGCACTTCGCTCGATTTAGACCCACTGCACCTCGTGCGCTAGAGTGTGCGACTGCACGACCCGTTTGAAATTAATGCCCCATAGCTCAGTTGGTAGAGCGCCGAACTGTTAATTCGGATGTCCCTGGATCGAGGCCAGGTGGGGCAGCCAGCAAGCCATTTATAGTTCTAGGGTCTAAATTTCACTTATGAACCTCAAGCAATCCTGGCGAAATCAACTCTGGCCACTGCGCGTTATGCGTATCTGGCTCGGTGTGACTTGGATGTATGCAGGCTTTGATAAAGCTAGTGATCCCGGTTTTCTAAAGTCAGGATCATCCTCATTTATCGGAACTCAACTATCAGCTTTTTCAGTTAATTCCCCTATTGGATTCATTTTTAATAAATTATCGGAGAACGCAACGCAAGTTGGCATATTTATCATGCTCGCCGAATTCGCAATTGGAGCGGCAACGCTGCTTTGGATAGCGCCAACTTGGGCAGCCTTCGGTGGTTTTGCGATGTCGTTAACTCTCTGGCTGGCTAGCACTTGGAACGTAAAACCCTATTTCTTAGCCAGTAATTCGGCATACACAATTTTATGGTTGAGCTATTTCTTATTCCTTTACGGTTCGCGGCGCCGAAGTAAAGTCTCGTTAGATCGCCGCGGATTTATTCGCGGATCAGCAGTTGCGGCCATTGCAATTGCCGGAGCCGGCCTCGGCAGAATTTTTTCTAAATCAGTCGCTAGCGAATCATCGGGTCCAAAAAATATAATTAAAGGCGCTACCTTCAAAGTTGGTCAGACACTTACCTTTGTTTCAAAAGCTGGAACCCCTGCAGTTCTATTTCGAACCAAAAACGGCATCTTCGCCTATTCGGCGGTTTGCACGCATCAAGGATGTACTGTGCAATTTAACTCTGCTTCAAAGAAATTGCAGTGTGGCTGCCATGGCGCTGTCTTTGACCCCTTCAATGAGGCAAAAGTAGTAACTGGACCGACAAATACTGCGCTGGCAAAGATTGAGGTAGCCACAGAAGGTGCCTGGATCGTAGAAGCCTAATAAACTTTTCAAGTAGATCACAGGAAACTCTAAATAAACAAAGGCATGATCAGACCATGAAATTCAAAGGCACACCAATGAAAGTCACCGCTGCATTTTTTGCTGGAATTTTTATTGCTGGAGGCGTTGCCACAGCGGCAAATAATTCAACAGTTAGCAGCGTTATTGTTTGCGCCGATAACCGCACACAAGTGCTGAGTTTGGCCAAGACTGGCACATGCCCGGCAAATAAGACGGCGATTGAAATTGGAAGCAACTCGATAAATGCTAAGTCAATATCAGCGCTAGTTACTCCGTCGGTCGTTTCAATTTCAGTAAAAACTACAACCGGTGGCGGAACTGGTTCAGGTTCTATCTACAAAACCAACACGACTTCTAGTTACATCATCACCAACAACCATGTGATCGAAAGTGCGCTGACATCTGGCACCATCAAGGTGGAATTTGCTGATGGTTCAGAGATAGCCGCCACGGTTGTCGGGCGCGATCGCATGTATGACGTTGCGGTTCTATTAGTAAAGAAAGGCAACCTCCCTGCTATTGCACTTGGTGATTCTTCAAAGGTAAGCGTGGGCGATGAGGTTCTTGCAATTGGCTCCCCTCTGGGACTTGCAAATACTGTTACACAAGGAATTATTTCTGCGCTAAACCGTCCAGTTACTGCAGGAACAACAGATTCGACATCGTATGTAAATGCAATTCAGACAGATGCGGCGATTAATCCGGGTAATTCAGGTGGTGCACTCGTAGATGCGCAAGGTCGAATCATCGGAGTTAACTCGGCTATTGCCACGCTAACTTCTGGAGGCACTAGCGGAAGCATTGGACTTGGTTTCTCAATTCCAATCAATGAAGCAAAACGTGTAATTGATGAAATTATTGCAACTGGAAAATCAACTCGACCAGTAATGGGAGTTGTTTTCGATGATATAACCGCTGATACTCAAGCAAAGATTATTCAGTTGACTTCAGGAGAAGGCGCTGAAAAAGCTGGTGTAGTGGTTGGTTCAATTATTAAATCAATCGATGGCGTCAAGATCTCAAATCGTGACGCTGCAATCGTCAAGATTCGCTCATATGCACCAGGCTCAGTTATAACCGTTGTCATGACTTTGCCCGATGGCTCAAGCAAGACCTATAAGGTCACATTGGGCACGGCGCCCGCGGTTTAATTCACGTGCGCTGATTGCACGGAAATAGATCTGTAACAAGTGATGGGGTAGCGTTGCACCCATGGCGCTATTTAAATTACATATATCTCTGCCCGATCGTCCAGGCTCACTAGGCCTCTTAGCTTCTGCCATTGGCGCAGCTGGTGCAGACATTCGTGGGTTGGTCGTTTTAAAGTCCGAAGATGGCCGGGGCTTTGATGAAGTAACGGTTGCTGTGCCAGGAACTGATCCATCTGATTTAGTTGATGTGCTTGGTTCAATAGGTGGCGTAGAAGTTATTTCCGTAACTCCGCTAGATTAATTTGTAACTCTAGCTCCAGCACTGGGTAGTGAAGTAAAGAACCTTGGTTCAGTAAATCCTGCTTCTTTAAATGCTGCAGCGATTGCGTGCTTGGCTTGATCAATATCTGCAATTTTAAAGAGGGCAATAGCGCTCCCACCAAAACCGCCACCTATCATTCGACCGCCCAGTGAATTACTTGCTAGGGCCGTATCCACCGCCAAGTTTAGCTCCGGACATGATATCTCGAATAAATCACGAAGTGAAGCATGTGACTTAGTCAGAATATTTCCAACAGCAATAAAATCATTATTCCTTAAACGATCTACACATTCATGCACTCGCGTTATATCTTTGACAATATGCTCCGCGCGCATATATTCAAGTTTGGTTAATTTCTCGCGAGAGTTCTCTAGCTCAGATATTGAGCAATCACGTAAAGCTATTATTCCTAATTTCGCTGCAGCCGATTCGCAAGATGCGCGCCTTTCGGCATAGCCACCGTCAACCAACGCGTGATGTGCTTGAGTATCAATAATCAACAGCTCTAACCCTGCGCTGGCCAAATCAAGTGGAATCTGTTCTGTGCTTAAATCACGACAATCAAGCAATAATGCATTACCCGCTTGCGCCATTAGCGATACCGATTGATCCATGATCCCGCATGGCATTCCAACAAAATCATTTTCAGCGCGTTGCGCGAGCTTCGCCAATTGCGCAAGCGAAAAATCTATTTCAAATAATTGATCAAGTGCAAAGGCCACCGAACACTCCAGCGCCGCAGAAGAGGACAGTCCAGCACCTAGTGCGACATGTCCATCTACAAGAATCTCCAAACCGCTTGTGATGCCTTCGCCAAATGCCCAAACAACGCCGCAGATATATCGCTCCCAATTACCCTCGCCATTTGGCTGCAGATCATCAAGGGATGTTTCAAAGATTTCATGGGGTCGCTGCATGGATGAGATAAGAATTTTTCTGTCAGGGCGTCGTTTTATTGCGGCATAGGTGCGGTCACTAATTGCAAAAGGCATTACAAAACCATCGCAATAATCAACGTGCTCGCCAATAAGATTTACACGCCCAGGAGCTTCGCAAATGATTTCGGGGCTGCCTGAAAATAAGGCGGTAAAAGTATTTGCCAGCGACATTATTTTAAAGAACTACATCCCGCAATTGACCCGCAGACTGTTCTGGCTTTAGATCCATAATGAAAGCACCCATCGCAGATTCGCTGCCAGCTAGGTACTTTAACTTGCCAGGTGCGCGCCGAACGCTGGTGATCTGCCAATGCAGACGCAGTAAATTACGACCTTCACGAACAGGTGCTTGGTGCCAAGTTGCAATGTAGGCCATTGCAATTCCGAATACACCATCGAGTCTGCGCATAACTTCTAGTGCTATTTCTGGAAAGGCATCAGATTGTTCGGGGGAGAGACCTGCTAAATCAGCAACTGGCACAACGGGTGCGACATGAATTTCAAAGGGATAGCGAGCAGCATATGGAACAAAAGCCACCCAATGTTCATTCTTAGCAACGATGCGATCTTTATCTTTTAATTCACGAGCAACAACATCATCGAATAAGACGCGACCTGTGTTTTCAAAGTGCAATTTAGCAACTGCTAGCATCTTCTGAACGCGCGGAGGTAGATATGAATATGCATATATCTGGCCATGTGGGTGAAATAACGTAACGCCTACTTCTTCACCACGGTTTTCAAATGGTGCGATGTGGTGGATATATGGCTCAAGAGATAGTTCGCGAACACGATCAGACCAAGCTTCCAGCAGTACGCGAACCCGCTGGGCAGTTAACTCACCAAAAGATCCACCATGATTATCTGTAAAACAAATTACTTCACATTTACCGGCGGCCATCCCCGTATCAGTTTCGGTGCCAACCATATCTGGCGCTGCCCAATCGCCTTCAGGTTTGCGCAGCGATGGTGATCGGTTATCAAAGACAACGACTTCGTAATTTGAATCAGGAATTTCGGTTAATAGTTCACCGCTTGTTGGACACAGTGGGCAAAGTTCTTTCGGGGGCAAGAAGACGCGACCTTGACGGTGTGCTGCCATAACGACCCATTCATTAACCAAGGGATCAAGGCGCAATTCACCGATTCCGGGTTGGTCTTCTTTAGGACGTTGATCTGCGGCGTTGCGAACCTGGCCTTGCGAATCGTAATAACGGATTGTGCGGCCATCTGCCATCAATAAGTCGCTACGAGTTACATCAGCCTTTAACTTCTTGCTCATAATGGGCAACTCTAAGGGTTATTACCCAAAATTACTTAGTTCTTTATTTGATTTCGGCAGCCATCTGTCGTTGGCTTTTTACTTGCTGTGGCAGAAGGCTTTGGAGTTGGCGTGGATGATCCTTGAATTGCCTCGCCGATCGCAAATTCAATTGGAGTCTTGCTATCTGCGTGAGTTCCGGTCGCATCAATAAATCCGATATGGCCGGCCCACAAACCTGCAGGAATTCCCTTAATGCTTAGCTTCCATGATCCACTAGTTGACCGAACAACAGTTTGTACGGGTTTAGGATTTATTGGAGTTAAAGAGTCTACATAAAAACGAACCGTACCAGTTACAACAGGTCGACCATCTGGGCGGATCACATCTACTTCCAAAGAGACTGGTTTATCCGCACTTGAGAACTTTATATTTTTATAGGTTAGAGAGCTTGGTTCCTGCTTTGGCATTTGATCTGCTACTTCTGGAATCCAAACTCCCTTAATCAAATCAAGAAATGAAGAGGGGGTGCCACGAAAAACATTTAAATCTAAACGAGAGCCCGGAACTCCATACTTCGGTGCGATCCCGCATGATGAGTACTGCCAAATAATCCATTGCGATGAACAATTGGCAGTTGTCCAAGAGTGAACATAACAACCGCCCTTCTTTAATCCTGGCTGAGCGATTGGATCTGCGGGATCGATTGCATACTGGGCCAGCCAAAGTGGGTATTGACGCAGTTCATCATCACGAACCATGGCACCTTCAAGAAAACTCGGATAAGAATATATGATTGGAGTTCGTCCAGTCTTTTCTTTAACGAGCTTTAGAAAAGTTTTTGCCCATAAAGTTATCTGCGCCTTTGGCAGATAACGTGTGCAAGTACCGCCAGATGCTGCGACGCAGTTATTTTCTAGATCTAGCGCGTAAGGTAGATCGCGTTCGTTAAATCCACCTAGCGCGCCAATTCGCCAGACCACTTTCTGGGCTTGTGTTTGCGCATCAGTAATTACTTGTTCATTAGTTTTAACATTTGGCAACACTGCATAGTGATAGAAGCCAGTATATAAACCAGCAGCTTGCGCGGCGGATCGATCCATAATCACATATTTCAAAGCTAGGGCGTCGGCATCATCTCGCGTATCGGATGCCTTAATCATTACAAATCGCATTCCGGCAGCATGCATCTTCGTGAATTCAATTGGCGCGTCATTGGGATGTTGCCATCTGCTTACATCAGCACCATGTATCCGACCACCAGGTCCAAGCTGATCCACCATTGCAACCGAAGACGCGTTTGAAATTTCGGCAGTAGCCCGAACAGTAATTTCGCGAATATTTGAGTAAATGTATTTACTTCCAACTTTTGCTTTGGCGCGATATTTAACTTTGGCCTCGAGCGCGGTTGCAACAGCGATCACTTGCCAGGTTCCGACCTTGGCAGTCTTGGTAGTAAAACGCGTATCTTGCCATTTTCCATTTAGTTGAATCTGTACCGAAACTTTGATTCCAGATTTAGCCGGCTTTAAGGAGCCATACAAAGTTACGATTGGCTCAGCCCCGCCAGGAGTTTGCTTGAGGGTCATTGTTAACTTAGAGACAGCAGCGCTAGTACCAACAGTTTGTAGAGAAAAGATGGCAAGGCTGAGCGCCAAAATCGCCGCAACTCTTTTCATGCTAACTCTGCTATCACAACGTTAATTGCAAGAATATGAGTGATTGAGCTCTTAAGTGAATTCTCCAACTTTTCCCTGGTTGGCGAATACTCATGTCCGCCAGCAAATTTACGTGCATCTGAGAAATCCAAAGTGAGTGTGTGGCCATCGAATTGCGCCAGACGAGCATCGAAGTAGGCAATCCAGGCAACGCGATCTTGGCTTTCTAGATGATCTAAAACATCGTTCCAGCGACCACGAATTTCAGGCAAAGTCATTGTCGCGCTCATGGCACACACTTTACTGGGTGGAGATATTTACTTCGCGCTAGTGGCGCGGTGAGCCGATCCACTTAAAGTATTCGCCAGTTAAAACAACTCGCAAATTGCGAGATCTATCAGGAGTAACGCCTAGATGTTGCGCGATACGAGCGACTATCTGCTCCACGGATTTCTCGCTGACAAAACGCACCTTAGCGATTTCAGAGTTACTTAGACCCCTTGCCACCAAACGGAAAGTCTCAATTTGAATATCGGTAAAGTCAGTCAATACTGAATGGAATGCGTTTTCATGAAGTGAGCCATGGCTATCAATCCATGACATTTTTTTCTTTTCAGAAACTGCCTTAATTGAATTCACAATTGCGTGGCTTACTACTGTTAAATCCGCTACTGATTTTTTCAAGATTACTTGAGAACCAGTTGGGATTTGTTTCTCCGAAAGCCCAAGCAGTCTGAGATCAGGGCATGCGGTCATCAAGACAACACCAAGGAGGGGGTTTACTTTGCGAAATTTATTTACTAGCGCCAACGCTTCTTCACCGGCAAATTGCAGATCGATTAACACTACATTTGGAGATAAGAATTTATAGAGGTTTTCTGCAATTTCTTCAGAGTGTGCTTCTGCAACAACATTTATAGATTGCAAACGAAGTGCGGCGCTCAGTGTTGCTAATTCAAATGCGTCATCACTTGCTACAAGTACTGTCACTGAATTGGGCACGTACTAACGGTAGCCCTGATAAGTAACGCGCGTATTATGAAACAGAAGCAAAATGAAAATATGGGGGAAACCCTATTTAATATTTTTTCTAATTACTTTAGGAAATAATCAAAAATTGACGCAGCAAAGGTAGGGGCATCCTTAGTAGTAACTTTTAATGGTACTGCTGCGCCTAAATTTTTAATATGCGCTACCACTTCTTTCGGCCGGGACTCACTCAGTTGCTTTAGTGCTAGCACTCATTCCTCGCTCTTCAAGAAGCTTTCCCAACTCTCTGGCGTCAAGAATTGCCAGAAGAATCTCCATGTTTGAAGAGAAAATTAACCACCACATGGGAATTTCTGGCCATTTTTGTCTCATTTCTTGCGGGTAATTGGTGATTACCTATTTTGCAAGTAATCTCACCGCCATGGAAAAAGTACGTTGGGGATTTATCGGCGCAGGCTACATTGCTAAGTTGGCACTCTATCCAGCGCTATTAAATTCAAATGACGGTGAAATTTACGCAGTTGGCGCTAAAGATGCCGATCGCGGTAAGTCACTTTCTCCTTCAGGTCTGGTTTACACAGATTATGACAAGCTACTTGCCGACCCAAAAGTTGAAGCGATTTATATTTCACTGCCTAACTCATTACATATTGAATGGTCGATCAAGGCGATGCGCGCCGGTAAGCATGTGCTTTGCGAAAAACCAGCCGCTATGAACGTTGCACAATTAAAAGATGCGATCGCTGTTGCAAATGAGACTGGACTTATCTTTATGGAAGCCAGTTGGAACCGTTGGCATCCCCGTACTATTCGCCTTAAGGAGATTGTTGATTCAGGGCTAATTGGCGATGTGAGAGATATTCGCAGCGCATTTACCTACGATGGACTTGATCCAAGCAATATTCGCGCTATTCATGAACTAGGCGGTGGCGGGCTTTATGACCTAGGTCCATATTCTGTTGCGGCGCCGATTTGGTTGATGGACTTTGCCCCAGTTAGCAATATTGCAACCGAAGTTAAATGGCATCCGGGTGGATGCGATGAAACCGTAACCACTTCATTCGATATCGGTGGTGCGCATGCCGAAGCTCTGACATCGATGAATACTTCAAGCACACTGTATTTTGATGTAATTGGCACTAAGGGACGTGTCTCTTTAACTGGCAACGATGCCTTTAATTCACATAACAAGCCAAGCACCCTCGAAATTGAGATCGATGGGAAAGTCACGGTTGAGAACTTCGCTGCTTGCGATCCCTACCAATTAATGGCCGATTCCATGTCACGTCGAATTCGCGGGGGACAAGGTTGGCTTATGCCGCATTCTGATTCAATCGCATTTGCCCAAGTCTTCGATAGCGCATTTGAGGTCATGGGACGCCCGTAAACATAGGGTTAATTCTTATATTTTAAGATTTTCTGAAGTGGCGTTTAGGTCTGTATTGGTTAGTCTTATCCACGTATTTAACTTTTGGAGGACGCCATGGAAGAGACTGCAAAATGCCCTTATACCGGTGCCAAGCAAGCCGATGGAGCAAAGTACAACCGTGACTGGTGGCCTGACCAACTAGACCTTAAAATTTTGCAGGGCAATTCTCCGCAAGCTGATCCGATGGATGAGAAGTTTAATTACGCAAAAGAATTTAAATCACTAGATCTAAAAGCGGTAACGCGCGATATCGAAAAGTTAATGACCACATCACAAGAATGGTGGCCAGCAGATTATGGACATTACGGTCCATTCTTTATTCGTATGGCATGGCACAGCGCCGGCACATATCGCACAAGCGATGGACGCGGTGGTGCTGGCGCAGGAATGCAACGCTTCGCACCTCTTAACAGCTGGCCAGATAACGTAAACCTGGATAAAGCGCGTCGTTTGCTCTGGCCGATTAAACAAAAATATGGAAAGAAACTTTCTTGGGCAGATTTAATGATCCTGACCGGCAATATTGCAATCGACTCAATGGGTTTGAAGACATTTGGTTTCGGTGGCGGACGTGAAGATGTTTGGGAACCAGATGAGACTTACTGGGGCAAGGAAGCACAATGGCTTGCCGACGAGCGTTATTCAGGAGATCGCAATTTAGAAGAGCCACTTGCTGCAGTCCAAATGGGTTTGATTTATGTAAACCCTGAAGGTCCAAATGGCGAGCCAGATATTTTGGGATCAGCGCGTGATATTCGTGAAACTTTTGCACGTATGGCCATGAATGATGAAGAAACCGTTGCGCTAATTGCAGGTGGCCACACATTCGGTAAAGCACACGGAGCTGCAGATCCAGGCAAGCATGTTGGCGCAGAACCAGAAGGTGCATCTATTGAAGAGATGGGCCTTGGCTGGAAGAACTCATTCGGTAAGGGAAACGGTGCGGAAACTATTTCTAGCGGCTTAGAAGGCGCTTGGACTCCAACGCCAACGAAGTGGGATAACACTTACTTCAAGACTTTGTTTAAATATGAGTGGAAGCAGACCAAGAGCCCAGCAGGTGCAACACAATGGATTCCAACTGATGAATCAGCAGCAAAGGCTGTTCCGGATGCGCACATTGCTGGCAAGACTCACGCGCCAGTTATGTTCACAACTGATTTAGCGATGCGAACAGATCCAGCGTATGAAAAAATTTCACGTAAGTTCTTAGAAAATCAAGATGCATTTGCTGATGCCTTTGCGCGCGCTTGGTTTAAATTAACGCACCGCGATATGGGTCCGATCGCACGTTACCTCGGACCGCTTGTTCCAAAGGAGCAGTTAATTTGGCAAGATCCACTGCCAAAGCCAAGCAAAGTTAAATTAACGGATAAGAAGATTTCTGACCTTAAGAAAGTGATTCTCGCATCAGGACTTTCAACTTCTCAACTAGTTGTTACTGCGTGGGCGTCGGCATCAACTTTCCGCGGCACAGATAGGCGCGGTGGCGCTAACGGTGCCCGCATAGCACTTGAACCACAGCGCAGTTGGGAAGCCAATAACCCTAAGGAACTAGCCAAGGTTTTAAAGAAGTTAGAGAAGATCCAAAAAACCTTCAACGCCAAGAATAAGAAGTCGCCAGTATCGCTGGCCGATCTCATTGTTCTCGGTGGTAGCGCTGCAGTTGAAGCCGCTGCTAAAAAGGCCGGATACAAAGCTTCTGTGCCATTTAAATCTGGTCGCACTGATGCAACACAAGCGCAAACAGATGTTTTATCATTTGCCGTCCTTGAACCAATGGCAGATGGATTCCGTAACTTCGTTAAAGTCAAGAGCCCAGTCCAAGCTGAATATCACCTAGTAGATCGTGCTGCGCTGTTGACGCTCACTGCCCCAGAGATGACAGTTCTGGTTGGTGGTTTGCGCGTACTTGGCGCCAACGTTGATGGATCTGACGTCGGAGTTTTCACCAAGAAGAAAGGTGTGCTAACAAATGACTTCTTCGTTAATTTGTTATCACTGGATACTAGTTGGGCACCGAAGAAAGGCACTGAACTATTTGAGGCTCACGATAACAAGAGCGGAAAAGTAAAGTGGACTGGTTCCCGTGCCGATCTTGTCTTTGGTTCAAACTCTGTCTTGCGCGCAGTCGCCGAGGTTTATGCCAGCGATGATGCAAAAGAGAAGTTTGTTAAGGACTTTATCTCTGCCTGGACCAAGGTCATGGAATTAGATCGCTTCTAAGTAATGCAGAGCGCGTTGTGGTCTCCTTCATCTACGGATAATTTGGCGATTCAAACGCTACAAAAGTATGCCCAAGTAACTGATTTTCAGAGCCTGCACAAATGGTCTGTTGAAAATCCAGAACTTTTTTGGCGTTATGTATTCGAAGATAACGGCGTTATTGGCAACCTAGGCGCTAAAGGGGTTACCGGTAGCGGTGTACAAGAGACCGAGTTTTTCCCTGATGCCCAGTTAAACATTTCAGATACGCTGCTAAAAGGGAGCGATGATCAAATCATCATCACCGAGATAAGTGAATCTGGAGTAAAAAAAGAGTATTCGCGTGGCCAAGTTCGCAAAATCGCAAATCAAGTAGCTTTTGGCTTTCAAGAGCTCGGTCTAAAAGAAGGTGATATCGTCTCAGCAATAGTTTCAAATGTTGCTGAAACTGTATTTTTCGCACTTGGTGCTCTCAAGATTGGCGCTATTTTTTCAAGTACTTCCGCTGACTTCGGAACCGCCACCGTATTAGACCGATTCGAACAGATTAAGCCTAAAGTTCTGCTGGTAACAACTAATTATCAATACAACGGCAAAGAAGTCGAGTGCTCTCAAAAGATCGCTGAGATCGTCTCGAAACTTCCAACACTTAAAAAAGTAATTGCAATCGGTGATCAAAGCTCTGCTTATTCAAGCTTTAGCAATTGGATCGCAACTTGCCACCCGAGCCATGAAATTTCGATTCCAGGTGGATTTGATCGACCAGGCTTTATTTTGTTTTCATCTGGAACCACCGGTAAACCAAAATGTATTGTCCACAGCGCAGCCGGTGTGCTGTTGAAGGTATTAAGTGAGCAGAAGTATCACCTAGACATCAGGCCCACAGATAACATTTTTTATTACACAACATGTGGCTGGATGATGTGGAACTGGCTCTTTATGGGTCTCGGAACAGGTGCGAGCATCGTGTTATTTGACGGTAACCCGCTGTTTCCTGAACCAAAAAGATTATTTGATATTGCAGAGCAGAACAATCTTACTTTCCTGGGTGTCTCTGCCAAATATATAGATTCAATACGCAAGCTATCACTGCAACCAAAAAATAGTCATGCGCTAAGCAAATTGCGAACGATCGCATCAACTGGCTCACCACTTAGCCACGAAGGCTTTCTTTATGTTTACGAAAGAATTTCACCGGATATCCACTTAGCTTCAATCTCTGGCGGAACTGATATTTGTGGATGTTTTATGTTGGGAGTCCCCAATCTGCCGGTATATGCCGGACAGATTCAAGGACCGGCACTGGGCTTAGATGTTCAAGTTTTTGCTGAAGATGGCAAAGCTGCAGCAGTTGGAGTTAAAGGTGAGTTAGTTTGCCGGAACGCTTTTCCTTCTGTTCCACTTTATTTTTGGGATGATCCAGGTGAAAATAAATTTCGTTCTGCCTACTTTGAAAGATTTGCAGACGTTTGGACACATGGGGATTTTGTAGAAGTAACTACAGAAGGCGGATATGTCATGCATGGTCGCTCAGATGCCACGCTAAATGCCGGTGGAGTTCGCATAGGAACTGCCGAGATTTATCGTATTACTGAGGAATTTGCTGAAATTACTGAATCACTTGCAATAGCCCAGAACTGGGAAGGCGATACCAGAGTCATACTCTTTGTTAAGTTATCTGATGGCGCCCGTCTTAGCGAGAGCCTGATTAATCAAATTAAATTGGCGTTAAAGCAGAAAGCAAGCCCGCGCCATGTTCCATCTCTAATTATGCAAGCCCCAGATTTTCCACGAACTAAAAGCAATAAATTAGTGGAAATAGCGGTAGCAAATGCCATCAACAAGGTTGCAAATACAAACTTGGGAGCACTTGCCAATCCAGAATCTTTGGATTGGTTTACAAACTTAAATCTTTAACTTTCTCCCAAGTACGTGAGCTCCAAGAATTAATCAGCGCCTGTTGCACGCTAACTACATCTACCGCCTCTTTAAAGCTCTGGCCAAAGGCTTTGCCCTCAACGATTGATTCCATAAAGACATAATCTTCAATTGCAACTAGATCTTCAAAGCCAATGGCATTTGCCTGTCCCGGGACGAAGGCGCCATGGAATGGAAAGCGATCACCGCCATAGATGGTGGTGTATCCAGTATTGAGTGAAGTTCCGAGTTCGTAGTATTGCAACTCATTTATCTTCTCTAAATTCCATAAGAGTGAACCCTTTGTGCCATAGATTTCAAAAGCATTCTGGCTCTCTGGCCCGACTACAGTGCGGCTAACTTCAAAGGTTCCAGTTGCGCCGCTGGCAAATGTGCAGAGCATCGAAGCAAAATCTTCATTCTCGACATCGCCCTTTGGATCACTTGCTTTGCCGCGTGAATAATGGCCAGCATTTCCCGTTGGAAGAGGGCGTTCTTTAATTGTGGTGTTCTGCATTCCAACAACTTCAGAGATTGGACCAACCAAGAACTGCGCCATCGAAACGCTATGGCTCAAAATATCGCTAGAAACTCCGTAACCGGCATCTGCTAATTTAAAACGCCAGGTTAGTAAACCAAGCTCATCACTTCCATACATGCTTAAGAAGCGACCGCGGTAATGGGTTATTTCTCCAAGTGCGCCGCTAGCGATCAAATTCTTTGCGTGCAGAACTAGGGGAGCCCAAACATAGTTATAGCCAACTCCTGTTGGCACACCAGCGCTCTTTGCAAATTTATATGCCTGAACTGTTTGCTCTGGCTTTCCACCGATTGGTTTCTCGCTAAAGACAGCCTTACCTGCTTTAGTCGCTGCTTCAATCATTGGTAGGTGCAACATATTTGGCGCAGTTACCCAAACCGCGTCGACATCAGATGCCGTTGCTGCCTCCATCCAATCACCTGTGGCACGCGCAAATCCATAATCTTCAACCGCACTCTTCTGTCGCGCAGGATCAACATCGGCGCACACCTGCAAAATTGGTTGGAAGCCACGGTCTGGAAAGAGCGACGGGATGCGCAGAGCAGAGCGAGAGTGCGCTTGCCCCATCCAACCAAGACCGAGAACTGCAATACGTATATCTTTTTTCATTTTTTAACCTTGCCTTGGGCTGAAGTAACTGGACAACGGGGATCTTGCACTTGATCATTCCATGAATCGCGAATCCAGTGATGTGCTGGATCGTCGCAAAAGGCCATACTGCGTTCGGCGGCAGGGCCGGCCATTACATTTAGAAAATACATTGGATATTCAGGGGAGGCGATAGATGGTCCGTGATAACCATGAGGGACGAGATAAACATCTTTATCGTGGATAGTTACCGTCTCATCGAGTGATCCATCGACGGTGTAAACATGGAAGAAGCCAACGCCTTCTTTATCACCGTGATCAGAGCCTTCTTTACCGATTTGGAAGTAATAAACCTCTTCGTTAATTGTGGGACATCCCGGAAATTTATCGTGGCGGTGAGGAGGCCAAGAGGAGAGATTTCCACCCGGAGTAATTACTTCACAGACAAGAATCTTGTGGCATGCCGTAAAGCTTGTTGGAGTTGCAATATTATTAACCTGACGAGTTGCCTTTCCTGAGCCACGTACTTCAACTGAAACAGATTCTGCAGGTGTGTAGCAAACCGGGAATAGCTCACTCGCTTCAGCAGTTAAGAGCGCAACTTCGCCAGATTTTCCCGAAAATTTAACTGATGAGTTAACTGGAAGATAGATCCAATCAGAGACAGATGCGAACACACCGGTGCGACCCTTTAGCGTGAAGGCTTGACCATCTACTTCTACCTTCACATCTTGGGCAGATAACGGAAGCAATACCGCCTCTCGCCCATTTAACTCAATGTTTACTTCGGCGCTTTTAGCAAAGTTATAGGTATAGAAGCCGCAAAATTCCCATTGCGCATCCTTCGGGGTTAGCGAAATCTCGGCCTCTTGAGTTGCCAAAGTTCCGGCAGGTTTATACCAACTCATGGTCAACTCTTTCTAACCATCATTGCTGCGCGAGATACGGCAGCTTCTACATCTAAATCTTCACCGTATAAAAGTGCGCGACCAGGAACTAGACCGCGAATATTTGGAACAGTAAGCGCTTTCTCCCACTTGGCAAAGACTTCTTCCCAATTACTTCCGGGATCTCCACCCAATAACAAAATTGGGCAACTGGTAGCGGCGGCAACTTTTTCTGGGTTGGCAGGTGCTGGAATCTTTAACCAGGTATAGGCCGAAGAAGAACCAAGTCCTGATGCTATTGAAACTACCTTGATTAATTTCTCTTCAGAAGGATCCAGGATCGCTCTACCGTCAGCGTTCTTCATATAGGGAAGTGGTTCGATCATAGAAACTAGTTCTAGATCTGCCAACTGTGTAGTTACCTGCGCAACCATTTCAATAGTTCTTGCTACTCCAGGATCGCTCTCATCAATACGCAATAAAGTCTTTCCACCATCGAGTCCCATACTCTTTATGTGTTCGGCGTCGTAGGCAGTCAAGCGATCATCTAGCTCCCAGGAAGCTCCGATAATTCCGCCGCGATTCATCGTGCCAATCGCCACTTTTTCCTCAAGGGCACCAAGCCAAGCCAACTCTTCCAAGATATCGGCACTTGCCATTACGCCGTCTACGCCAGCAACGGTTAAGCCTCGTATCAATTTATCTAGCAATACATATCTATCAGCAATTGCAATTGGATTATTACCTGCTGCGATTATTCCGCGCGCTGTGTGATCGGCTGCGAGCAACATCAATTTACCGTCTTTACCTGCAACGGTTCTGCGCGCACGCTTCTTTAACGCTTTTTGAAGTGATGCTGGATTGCTTATCCTGGCTTCAATCAGTTCGAGATAGCGTTTACGATCAAGAGTCATTACCGCTTACCTCCTGTGCCAATAAATTTATTAAGAACTTCAATAGTTGGCATCGCATCGGAGCACATTAACTCAGATGCTAAATAGGCACCAGCAGCGTTGGCGAATTCACCTATTTGCTTCAGATCCCATCCACCAAGCAAGCCATGCACCAGCGCTCCACCGAAAGCATCGCCGGCGCCGAGCCCGCAGACTAATTTTATTGGAAGGGGAGCAATTACGATGCGCTCACTTTCTGTGGCAAGAAGAACTCCATCGCCACCCATCTTCACGATCGCAATTCGGACGCCACGTTTTAGAAGATCGGTGGCCGCTTCCTGCGGATCAGAGATTCCAAGTGCGACTTGGCACTCAGCAATATTCCCAATAGCAATAGTGCACATTGCAATCGCCTCTTGTGCTGCAGCCCGTGCTGCATCGACGCTAGGCCAAAATGAAGGTCGGTAATCTAAATCGATAATTGATTCTGACTTACGACCGCGCTGTTTCAGCCAAGAGATGGCACTCTTTGCAGAAACAGCGCGGGAGAGTGCACAAGCGCTCACCCAGAAAATCTTGGCGGCTAGCAAAGTTTGCGGATCTATATCGCTAACGGTTAATTGAGTATCAGGTGCGTTGGGCTGGCGATGAAAAATAATCTTAGGATCCTCTGGCGGATCTTGTGAAGCAAGAACCACTGGCGTCAATCCGCTTTGAGCAACTTTAACGAAATCAGTCTTGACGCCAAATTCTTTCAACTTATTTTGAACGTATTGCCCAAGTGGATCGACTCCTACCTTGGTAACGATTGCGGCGTTATGGCCCAACTTTGCTGCGGCTACCGCCACATTAGTTGGTGAGCCACCGATTGATTTAAGGAAAGTTTGGGGCTGGCTAAAGGATGTATTGATCTGTTCCGAGAAAAGGTCGACGCTTATTCGACCAACGGTAATCAGGTCGAGTTGCATGAATTTCACAATCCTTTTTAAGGTTACTAAACGAAAGAACTTCAGATTTATAGATACGAACTATATAGTGCTGACCTAGCCACTTGGAAGCAGGGGATGAGCGCCAAATGAAAATTGCCGTTATTGGCGCTGGACGCATGGGCGCTTTGCGAACTGAGGATCTCGTAAAAGTTGGAGCAGAAGTTACAGTCTTTAATCGCTCAATTGCAGGTGCAAAAACATTAGCTGATAAATTCAATTCTCAGCACGGCGATATCTCCGATATTCAAAAATCTAAATTTGATGCCTACGTTGTTGCCACGGCAACAGATTCACATATTGGTTTATTAGCCGATTTGATTCCAATAGGTAAGCCAATACTTTGTGAAAAACCAATATCCCTGACTGTCGAAGATACTGATTTGGTTATTGAAGATTGCAAGAAATTTGGAACCGAGATTCAAGTTGGCTTCCAAAGACGCTTTGATCCACCAATTAGCAAGGCTGCCAAGATGGTCGCAAGCGGTGAAGCCGGAACCTTATACACAATGCATATGTATGCCCATGATCATCTTCCTTCAACGCTCGAGTTTCTTGAGGGAAGTGGCAGCATTTACCGTGACTTACATGTTCATGACTTTGATCTAATCAGATGGATTACCCAAAGTGAGATATCCAAAGTTTATGCCACCCAAGCAGTTCGTGAACATAAGCAATATGCCAAGTATGAAGATGCCGATGTTTCACTTATCTCGTTAACAACAACAAGCGGTGTTCAAGTGGCAATTACTGGTACACGCCACAATCCGGTCGGGCACGATGTGCGAATTGAAATCTTTGGCTCCAAGGATTCAATTGCGGTCGGACTTAATCGCAAGACGCCGATTCATGACGTAGATGGTCAGTTGAATTTTGCAGACGTTAGGTATCAAGGATTTATTGAAAGATTTCGCGAAGCATTTGCGGCAGAAACTGCAGCTTTTCATCAATTTGTGGAAGGCAAAATTGCCAATCCATGTCCACCTAAATCTGCTCGTGAGGCGCTACGCGTTGCTATCGCTTGCGAGGAATCGATTAAATCTGGCGGCGCAGTAACTATTGCGCACTAGTTGGTCAACTTTGGTGGGACGGGTCGGACTTGAACCGACGACGACCGAATTATGAGTTCGGGGCTCTAACCAACTGAGCTACCGTCCCTGGTGGGATTGATGCGAACTTTACTGTACTTAAAGACCTGCCTTACCAAGCAATTGATTTAAATGCTCAAGATGATGGTCTGCATGCGGCAATTCTTCGCGCGTGTGAGTAGTCAGAACTCCGGCGACAGTACAGCCAGCATCTTTTGCGGATGTAACACCGCCAGGTGCGTCTTCAATTGCCCAGCATTGATCTGTTTGTAGACCTAAACGTTCTGCGCCGAGAATAAATGGTTCTGGGAAAGGTTTGCCGCGAGTTACTTGATCAAAGGTGACCGAGTTGGCAGGCATAGGAATCTTTCCAGCACGGGTGCGAGCAATTGCTAAATCAGTTGTGCATGAAGTCACGATTGTCCAAGGGATTTCGCGATCATTTAACTCGGCGAGAAGTTCTAGTGCACCGGGTATGGCAGTTACTCCTTCGATATCTGCGATCTCTAAATCTGTAACGCGGCGGATCCACTTTTGAATCTCAGCTTCTTCGCGATCAGGGATGACGTTTCTAATCGTTTGGGCGGCGGGAATTCCATGGTGGCCAGCGAGTGCTTCAAGTGGGATGCCAGCTTCATTTGCCATAGTGATCCAAGAATTCATGACTGCTGCAGTGGAATCTATTAACGTGCCATCTAAGTCAAAGAGAAAACCAATTTTCTGCAATTACTTGCCTCTAGCTTTATTTGGATTTGGATCGCGTTGCATTCCACGGCGACCCCAGAATTCCCACATTCCCATCACACTTAGTACGAGTGCGAAACCAAAGAGTAGATCTTCTGCCGGTGCTGAGAAGATACGAAGTCCGACTATTGCATCTGGGCTATACATAACAATATTTTTTGAAGTAAGCCACCAATTTGTTAGTAATTGAAAAGGCAAAATAATGGCATACGACGTCCAGAAGGCAGGACGAGTAAGTAGTGAATTTTTAAATAGGAAGAGATCGGCCATGACGGCAATGCCGAAGGCAGTGATTGCAATATCGCTATAGATCATTCGCCGAACTCATCTTTGCGCCAGTGGGGTTTTACTGTTGTCACGCCTTCTATTGTCATGATCGCAGCCATGGGAACCACGATGAAGAAGAGAAATTCTTCAAGTGGGATGTTAAAGGGACCATAGATACCAAGAATTTGATCGCGGTCGAAGAACCAATGACCCTGTGCGATTGCATAGGCATCCCAAATTAAAAATAAGCTGCTAATTGGCAAGATGCTCAATGCAACGCGTTTAATTCGGCGAATAACACCAATCTTTAAGAAAACCTCAAGCCAAAAAGATCCGCAGACGGTGAAGATCAACATCGCCATGTAGTTCCATTTTTGCACGGGTAAATCCTCTCACGCGTAAACCCAGTTCGCGCCTCATGCTTTGGTAGTGTTACAGATATAAAGTATTAATCTGCAGGAAATGGGGGAGTTCGTGCCAGATCTGGAACTAGAGCTTTTCCTAAAGGTCAGAAAGTTTTCGAGATTTGCCATCGGCTTTGCAATTGTGCTTTCCTTTATATTCGCGCAACTAATTGAGAGCAGCGACATAACCTGGCAAGTAGTTGTGGCTTTGATTGCCCTGGCTGTTGGAATCCCGCATGGCGCCCTGGATCATTTAGTTACATTGCCCCGGACTAGCGCAGCCAAGATGGCGTTATTTATTCTTGTCTATGTCGCAGTCGCGATTACAGCGGTGGTTGCACTTTTAACTTGGAACGTAATCGGATTCATTGGCGTGGTCATTATGAGTGCGGTGCACTTTGGTATTGGCGATGCCGCCTTTATCTCTGAGATCGAACGCAGATCCGTTGACCGAAAGCCGTTCCCGAAATACTTATACGCAGCAGCCGCGGGGACTTTGCCCGTGGTTATTCCGTTGGCAAATGAGAAAAGTAACTCAGCCCTTGAGAAAGTAAATCCTGAGCTTTTAGATTGGCATCAAGGTTTAAATAATGATCTGATGCTCTGGACGATGGTGTTAACAGCCATAGTGCTGCTGCGCTTAGTTCAGAAGCGACGTGATGGTGAGGCCATTGATTTAGTTCTGCTTTATTTATTAGCAGTTACCGCACCCCCACTTGTGGCATTCGCCGTCTATTTCGGTTGCTGGCATGCACTGCGCCATACCGCGCGCTTGACGCTTACCTTGCCAAGTTCGCAAGCGGCGTTTACTGAAGGTAATTTAAAGCGAGCATTTATCAAAGCAGTACTACCTGGAACGCCAGCGTTGATCGGAACCTTTATCGTTGCCGCAGCGATCGTAATTTTCCGTGGAGATTCACTCGATGATCAATTCTTATGGGTGACACTTGTTGTTGTTTGGGCTTTGACCGTTCCTCACATGGCGGTCACGGCGCGACTAGATCGAAAGGCACTTTCTTGAAGTTGATCCTAATAATTGTTCTGATGCTAGTTAATATCGCCCCGGCGCAGGCAGCACCGGTATTTATATTTCCAGTAGCTGATTGCGAAGTTAACTATGCCCGCGCCCATCATGACTATGCCGCCACGGATATCTTGGCGAAAAAAGGTTGCAAGTTTGTCTCACCCGTAAACGGTGTGGTCGATGAAGTAAACCGCACCGATTTATGGAGCGGTAAAACTAATCTTGGAATAGACCGTGGCGGGCTTTATGTATCCATAATTGGCGATGATGGTGTCAGGTATTACGGCTCTCACTTGTCATCCGTTGTTGCATCGATTCAACCAGGTGTTGTTGTAAAAGCCGGACGAGTTCTAGGAAAGATTGGTTCAACTGGCAGCGCACGCGGCACCGCCCCGCATCTACACTTTGGAATTTCTTGGCCAACACCAACACAACCAAATGTTTGGTGGGTACGTCGCGGCGTTGTTCTGCCATTTAAGTATTTAGATGCTTGGAAAGCCGGTAAAGATTTATCTCCGGTAAAGGCTGTGGCCGCTGCGAAATTAAAGTACGGTGAAATCCCGCCGCTTCCAAAGAAGTAGGTAATAAAAAATCCCCCACCGCTTTCGCGATGGGGGATTTCTCGTAAACTAAGTGTTATTAGTTAGCGTTCACTGCATCGGCCTGAGGACCCTTTGGACCCTGTACGACCTCGAATGAAACTGACTGACCCTCTTCAAGGGACTTGTAACCGTTTCCTTGGATTGCTGAGTAGTGAACGAATACATCTTGTCCGCCACCATCAACTGCAATGAAACCGAAACCCTTTTCAGAGTTGAACCACTTAACTGTG
>Ga0209107_10000304_pt1 | contig 29320 bp, 8 predicted proteins | sample LakErihyJuly2011_2_FD_187460 | JGI IMG/M metagenome (GOLD analysis project Ga0209107, IMG submission 187460) | Freshwater microbial communities from dead zone in Lake Erie, Canada - CCB hypolimnion July 2011 (SPAdes) (version 2) | ecosystem: Environmental > Aquatic > Freshwater > Lentic >...
CAGCTACCAACGATTGTGTTCTAGAAGCAATTGCATCAAACACAACACCGGGGAAAGTTCCAGTATTGAATCCTATTTTAACCACGTTGGCAGACGCTGTCATTGTTGTAGATAACACTGTGCCAGACAAACTCAAGGAATAAGTGCCAGGGCCCCCGGTTGTGCCTGACAGTTGTCCAGTAATTATTGTGCCAGTTGCTATGCCATTTGCTGCAACCACTTGGCCCACCGATAACGAACCAACAGCAATGCTAGTAACTGTTAGCACATTACCAAATTGACTTCCTATAAACTGAGATGTGTTTGTGAATCCTGGTATGGGCAAAGCTGGAGTAAAAGTAGTTTTGCTAAAAATACCAAGAATGGTTCTTGCCACATACAATACCAGTATGGTTTGTGTTCTGCCTGCAGTATCTATAACATCTTCTACATTGAATCCCGTAATTCCCTGATTGGAATTGTAGATTGGGCCAGCAAGCACAGTATTAAGTCCGTCGTTAAAATGCATCTGACCCAACACATTGTCAATCCAAATATCACCCACTCCAATGTTGCTTGGCACTGTGGCTGAAACAATTGTTCCGCTTGTGGTAGTGAATGCAGATCCATTGTAAATTTTAAGTCTATTTTCACTGGTGTCGTACCATAATTGGCCGGTCAACGGATAGTTGGGTTGACTTGAATTGGAGAAATTTTCCAACAACCTTACAAAGTTATCATTAAAAAATCCACCATACCCTGTGGAGTTTTTACCTATAAGTGTGAGGTCTGTGACTGTTTGATTTATGGTACCATCGTTAACTTTAGTTAACGTTGTGCCATTGGTGAGTGTAATGTTATAGCTCATTAAATTTTACCCGTAAATATTATGTAGTTAATAGTTTGGTACGGATTCATTACATTAATACCCGATCCAGTTGCGCCATTAACTATTCCGGTATTAGGAATGCCTGAACCTGTGCTAGAACCACTTAAACCATAACCTGCTGTGGCGCCGCTGGCAGAATCCGACGCACTGCCTGGAGAACTTCCAGCATAGTATGAAACGCCGGCAGCACTTTTCAAAGTATGTGTGTGATCTGGCAAGTTGGCAGATGTAAGTGCAACAGATCCAGTTGCAGACATATTACTTGCACCCACAACACTGGCAGCAACTTCATTGACTCGATGTGCAGAAGTGCTGGGATTGCCGTTCAAGTCAGTAACAGTGTTAATCTGAGTGCCACCATTTTTGCTAGGAACAGTATTGTTGTCGTTAATCATGTTGTCAGCACCCAACGGAAAACGGCTTCGTAGGTCAGGTAGTGCAAATGTTCCAGCACCTAACAAGTATGCTGAATTTTTATAAGTAAATCCAATAACGCTAAACAAATCTGGATATGCTGAAATTAAAACCTCAGATCCGTCACAGAACAAGTAGCCTGTTGGCAACAATGTTCCGGCAAATGGCAGTATGGTGGCAACAGGAACCAATGCCAAATGCTGTGTAAATACATTCTTGGTCATCTTGAGCAAGCCAGAACCTGCTCTGAAAACTAATAACTGGTCACCAACAAACGAATCAGACGCAGCTGGTTTACTGCTGATAACATTAGCACTGATGGTTGTATTAAAAACAGCAGTACCAGTTTCACTTTGTCCATTAAAACTTACAGAATTACTAGTTAAGTCGCCTGCAAGGCTGAAAATAGTTGGACTGGCCAACAAAGCTGCAGATCCACTTACACTGCCTTCTAATATGCCAGAAAATACTCCAGAAAAATTTCCAGCAAAGCTGCTTGCATAAATGTTTCTAAAAGGTCGTGTTAGTGATCCAATATCATACACACCTGTTGCCACATATGGAATTCCCAAGTTGGTTGCTTCAGTTGCGTTTGTGCTGTATCCTGGCACCAGTACTGGAGCTGCAATAGGAGTCAATGAGTTATCATAGTAATTGAAGAAACTTTGTCCATACACAGTCAAACTGTTGCCAATAATGGCTTTTTTTGCCACTGCTAAACCGCCCTGAGAAACAATACTGCCTGCGGCTGTGGTAAACAATGTGCCGGTGCTGTAACTGGCATCAGCTGTGCCCAGTATGTTAAGACCCGTGGATGCTGTGATAGTACCAGTCACATCCAATGCCGTGGCTGGATCTATTTTATCAACACCGATACCAACCTTGCCTGAAGGGTCAGCATGAATTACTGTGGTTAGCACACCAGAAGAATTGGTTAATCTGATATTTAGACTTGAACCGCTTCCGCCATAAGTGATTGTGGGTGTGTTATTGGTTACGCCAATGTTAAGTCCCAAGTTGGAACCTATACTGATACCAGTGTCAACACGAATGTTGAACGGAAAATTAGTAACGTTTGTGGTGCCGTCAGTGGTTAAAAAATTACTTGCATTGATCACAGCACCGTTGACTAATAAACCATCAGCACTGACGGCTGTTCCATGAAATCTAGTTGGACTCACTGTGCTGGTTGCATCAACTGTGCTGAGTGTGATGCCTTGATTCACTGTGGCAAATCCCAGTATGGTGGCTTTGGGTATAAATTTTTCTTTACTTATTATGCTGATTCTAGAATTATTGGCATACATGGATATAACACTGTGAGGAATGTTACTTGTATCAATAATTTCTTCAACAATTGGTCCTGTTTGTGTGCCTGCGCTGAACTGTGGTCCAATCAGTACCCAGTTACTGCCTGTGAAAAAATACAACTGATTTGTTGAAATATTTGACCACAAGTCACCTGCCACACTGCTGGCAACCGCTGGCGCAGACGAACTTTTTTTCAAGTTACCAGCAGTTGACCAGTTGGTGCCGTCATAAACTTTTAGTATGCTGGTACTGGTATCGTACCATAATTGCCCTTGAAGTGGTGGACCCATTGGATTATTAGGGTCAGTGCCTGGAGCAAATGGTGATGCAAAATTTTCTAACAGATGTAAAAAATCTTCAGCAATTGCTTCACTGTATTTTGGATAAGATTGACCAACGAATTTTAAACTGGTTGATGTGGAATTAATAGTACCATCTGCAACCCTGATTGGCACTTTGTTTGGGTTTGTGGTATCAGTATAAGAAACTTGATAAGTCATTTTATACTCCCACAAGGCCAGTTAGACTTTGTATACGCACAGTGTAGTCAATTTGAATAAGTCTATTCAAACTTTTAAGAACTGGATGAAAAATAACATGTGTCAATAACAAACTTTGGCCGGTTGGGCTATAGCTTACCAGTCCAAGTTCGTCAAAAGTAAAAGTGCTGCTGTTGTCAGTTGTGGTATCAAATGCTGTTTGTCCGCTGGGTTCGCCGTAATCTAGCAAACAAGTGACAAAAATATCACTGTAATTTGTACCAGTGGTGTGTCTAACTTCTGTAAAATTTCTAGTGGGATCTGTGTTGGTACTACTTCGTTCATCAACTACCTTGCTGTATGTTTGATTATATAAACTGGCATTGGCGCCAGATGAGTTTGGTGTAAGATAGCTGACAATTCCAGTAGGATCAATTGCTGTGCCGCCGTTGCCAAATGCCATTTGGTAGATAAATCCGCCGGCAACACTGTTGGCCAACGACTGGGCCATGGCAATACTGATGTTTTCATAGTGGATGGCATTGCGTTTATTGATATAAACTTCAGCAGAAATGGGGTCATATATTTTGATATGTCCTTCTATGTGGATTCCAGTCTGGTCTTTAGTCTGCATAATGATCTCTCTTTATCTTATATTTATCAATGTTTATTAACTGCTAGTTTATTGTTATATCAATGCTTGGACTAGGAAATATTCCCAAACGAACGTTCATAACATATCCAGTTGCAGTGTTTATTGTTATTGGTAACGTCGCCGATCCACTGTCAACCGTCATTGTACCAACTAGCGCCTTATTGATATTGGAAACAGAAAACGGAGGAGTTGCGGCGGCGGACAGGGTAGTCCACCTAGCATTAACTCCAGTGTGTATTTCAACCCTTGTTGGATATTGTTCATAAAAAGTAGCTTCATAAATCATAGTAGGAGTGGTTTCAGCGGAGTTATAAACATGGTGTCCTTCCCATCTGATTCTAAATGTTCTATTTGGGGATGTTCCTTCAATCCCGTGATAAATTCGAAACGCTTTGTTATCTGCCGCAGATATCATAATTTTAGGGTAAGGAGGCTCAGCTGGGCCTAGTTGTGCATAAGCAACAGATCCTCCGCCAAATGTGATATAAGTGTTAGTGCCTATATACACACTGCTGTATGTTTGGCCTAAATATGTAATGTTAAATGGCAGAGGTACAGTCCAATATCCATCGTCTCCGCTTGATGATCCTGTATATGATAATCCAGCTGGCACAGTTGGAGTTGATAATGTTAGAGATCCTGCGCCAAGTAGATTGTTTGTGATAACACTGTGAGTTGCAGATCCAGAAATTGTTTCAATCCTATTACCAGTATTTGGTCTAGTATTAAAAAAAGCTGAACTAAGTATCGTGGCGCTTGATGAATAAACACCGCTTAGGCCGGTGTCTTGCAATGTAGGAGTAGTTGTTTGTGATCCTGGTTTAGCTGTTATTAAATATTGAACAGGTGTACCGTTTGGAATATTGGTGGTGGCGAGAGTGATAGTTGCAGTTTGTCCATTGGTCCTTGTTGAATAATCGGTTGACAAAGCAAAAGTTGCATTTTTATTAAAACTGTTTACAGCATTTCTTCTTGGGTAGACTTGGCCACTAGGAGGTCTATGTTTGTCGACAACTGAAGGAAACGGGGTTGGATAATAACCTCCAACATCTGCTGTTGGGTGTCTTGTTCCACGAAGTACAAGCATCTGTACATTACTAGACGAATTAAATGATGGTCCTGCATCTTTAGAATCTTGAGCTCCGCCACTAGTACTTAACATAGTAGAAGGGCAAGCATTCTTGATATATGCTCTAGCATCAGCTTGTGTCATTCTAGGATATTTTTCAGCAAGACATGCAAGTACGCCAGCGGTCTGAGGACCACTCATGCTGGTTCCTGGACATTTTTTAAAATTATTATTAGTAGTGTCTGTTAGACCTAGTGCCGCTACTCGAGGATCTGTAGTATTGGTGTTATCATACAAATCTGAATTTGCTTTCCAAATACTTTGAATTCCAGAGCCAGGTGCATAGCAATCAATACGAGGGCCATAATTACTAAATTCTGCTTTGTAATCTCCAACTTCAATTGAAGTTGCATCATATATATTTGTAGATGTTTCATTATGTTGACCACTTGCGCCAGAGCAAATAATTTTTGTACTTTCGGTGCCGCCATCGGCAGCTCCAGGACTACTGCCACGATGAATGTAATATGTTGTGCCGTTCTGTATCATGGTATTATTATAATCCAGGCCGCCTATTGAATCTTGGTAAAAATAACTATTACCTGCACTTGCTACAATAATTACACCTTCCGCCATTGCTTCAATCATATCAACATCAGTTGCAGTATTTCTTGCAGGAAATGCGCCTCCAATATTTAATCGAGCAATATTTTGTATAACGTTTGCATCCCAAACATACGATCCTTGTGTACCACTTGTTGGAAAATATTCAACGCCTCGGATTGTTAGTTTAGATATTGAAGCAGTTGATAAGGCGCCGCCTCGATAACCCCAACTGTTATTCATTACTGTGGGATTTTTTACACCAGTTAACGGATTAACTGGTTTATTTTTGTGGAATTCTTTTACATAATCAATTGAGTCATTATAGGTTAAATTAAAAATGTTTGCATCTCGTGCCCAGCCTTGTGTATTACCAGCAACAGTGCCTGTGGTGTGGGAGCCATGTTCTTGTAGTCTTTCAGCACTGTAAGGGTATTCTCCCACAGCTCCGCCAGTAACTGCTGGATTATGCTGGTACCAATTGTATTCTACCATTCGAGGGTAACCAGTACCATCTGGGTTTTTTTGATATTCTAATGTTGTTGGATATGGGCATCCATCGTCCATAATTACAACGTCAACATTTCTGCCAGAAGAATCTGCTATTATAGAAGCTGATTGATTGATTGTTCCTGTTGATCCCCAGTTACTGATGTCTGTTGCTCTAAGAACACGAAGTAGTCCCCAATTAATATCTGTTGCACTACTTGCTACAGCTTTGTTAAATTGAGCAGATGTTTGTTCAAAACTAAAAGGCGCTTTAATGAATCCAAGGTCTTCAGGATTCAATTCAACTGCCAAAACTCGCGGATCATCAAGTACCAGTGCCGCTTCATCATACGTCATCATATATTCAGTATTCCTACTCGATGGTTTACGATTAACGCATTCTATTGATCTAATAGGTAATACATTATTAATGCCGCTGCCGTTTGTTTCCATGTTGTCATAAAATTCTGTTGAATCTTCAAAGTTTTTTAAAGTAACAATATACTTTTTTAAACTTTTATCATCAGGATTACCAAGATGTGGAATCGGATCTGTCATGTTATACCTCTAGTTGAACTAGCTTCATTGTTATTGTAATTGCGGCAGTACTACCGCTTCTGTTAACTACTTTAACTTGTATACTAGTTGACGGCGATACCTCATCACTAAATCCAAGTACTGCTGGAGAAAATAGTTGTGTATTTGCACCAGTTGTAATAACTTCTGCAATTACGCCCGATCCTGGTGTTGGATCTGAAGTGATGGTTCGACTTGCATCTGCAGTTCTTGCGGCGGAAGAAGTATAAACAGTTACCCATGCGGCGGCAGAAGTTTGGATGCTTAATAGCATATAACTTTTCCAACCAGTTATAGTGATATTTCCGGCTGCGTCATTTGCCAATGATGCTGTTGTGCCGGCAATTGAATTTCTTGCAGGTATAGAAGAGTATTGAGGAATATTCAAAACGTTGCCAACAAAAGTTGCCGCACCACTGGATCCAGTTGTGGTAAGCGTTATGGGTGCTTGGTAGTCAGTTCCGGCCACTGCAATGGATAATGCACCTGTAGTAGTTGTGCTTTTAACAATGCCAGTTGCCAATGCACTGGTACCCGGAGCATAATCTGTTCCGCTGGTTGCGGCCGAACGAGTTGTTCCCGAAGATTTCACTATGCCGGTGACTGATTGTGCTGATTGATAGTCAGTACCTGCCACAGCTGCAACAAGTGCATTGGCTCCATTGCCTTTCACAATACCAGTAATTGTACCTATTGGTGCTTGATAGTCAGTTCCGGCCACGGCCGCTGATACAGCAGTGCCGTTGCCTTTTAATACACCAGAGACACTGGTAGTGATTGTGATGGCAGGAGTTGATGAACTATTTGCCACAGTTCCTGCAAAACCGTTGACGCTGACCACACTAATTGAAGTCACAGAGCCAGTACCTGCCACTGAAGTTGGTTTCCATTGACTTGTGCCAGCTTCCCAAGTCAACACTTGACCGTTGGTAGGTGCCGGAGACACTGTGTTGACGTCACTTAACGCATTAATACTGGTGACAGAATATGCTGCTGGAACATCGCTGGCACTGGCCAACGCTACCCAGGCGCCGCTGTGTGCAAAATACATCTTTCCATCTGCATGACTGTGTGCAATGGCTCCATGATATGTAACCGCGCTTGGAAATGCAGCTTGATTGTCATAGTGAAAAGGAATAACACTGCTTGCTATTGGTGCAACAATTGCTCCAGAATCATTAATTGTCACTAATGAATTTTGAAGCAATCTTCCAGTTACACCGTCAAACCGTGTGATTGCATTGTCTGTTGTTGACGACGGGCCAGCTGTGCCCGTGGCGCTAATAACTCCATTGTTGATTACAACAGATGTACCGTCAACTTTGACACCGCCCAGTACACTTGTTGTTGCTGTTGGTAATGAATAGATAGAATTGTACAGTTCCGTAAAGTTTGAGTTGATCTTTTGAGCGCCAGTACGTAGTGTATCACCAGTTCCGTCGTTTGGTAACGATCCTGTTTCAATAATTTGTTTTGTCATTTTTTATCCCTGATCAAATGTTAGGTCGGCGCCGTCAAATCTTGTTGCGGCACTGTCGAAAGAAGAAGAAGAAGATTCCACAAAAACTGGGCCTTCCGTATTTAGCTGGTATTGTGTGTACCAAACGCCCGGAGCAGCTTTGATGAACGATGCTATTTTACTATCGTCATTCATGATGTTTGTGCTGCTATCCCACAATGTGAGTGTGCGTTTGACCACTGTAACAGTAGTTCCAACTGCCAACTTGTTAGTTAATCTAAGTTCGTTAGCCGTGCCGTTAACAGAAAAATCAGCGTCAAATGTCACATCGCCTGCTGGACTGTAGGGTGCTTGATTTATATTAAAGACCTTGTACGGTTGTTTTTGCAACCTGATGTTGCCTATAAAGAACGACCAGTTTGCACTGTCATTGGCAAATGTGTTTTTACTGGTGTGAGCAGCTCCTGATTTTCTCCGATAGGTATAATTACCAACATTGACAATGTCCAACTCGTTATAAATCGTGTTTGGTGTCCACATTGCGATATCATCATATCCACCTACAAATACCTCAATTTGGTCTGTCTGTCCATACCCAACTGGAATACTGGTTGGATACAGGGTCCAATATGTGGAATTGGCTGGCGTGTAATCTACTCCAACTGTTCTACTGGATAACAAACTCACTGTTTTTCTACAGTAATAGTAGGAATTGTTGTACACAACAACATCATTAAGTTTATAACTGGACACTGGATCAAATGTTCCAATCAGTAAATAACCAGCATTAGAGAACCAAGCTCGAACACCTGTTGGTTCGTAATTTGTATCAACAGAGTTTTGATTACCTTTAGTTGGAGCAAAACTTAATTTTACTATGTTAGTGCCATTAGACAACACCTGTACAGTTTGTACAGAATCGTTGTAAGGAACAGTTTCAGATGAACCAATGTCTTGCACAAAGGTTCCAGCATAATTTAAGTCAAATATGCCAGTGCCCGAAGTGCCGCGGCGCAATTTGGACAGCACGTTTCCTGTTTTTGCAAAATACTCTATACGCTCGCCCCTAATTTCAATTACTCCTGGTGAATTTCTTACAATGTCGGGTTCTTCAAAATTAGTGCCGTCGGCTAACACAATACTGGTACTATTCCAGCGCAGATCTGTAAGTAGTTCTGTTCTCTTGGACAAGTTTAATCTCTTGTAGATTGTGCGATTTAACATGTCTTTAAATTGCATGTAAGAAATTCCTGCTGTGATAACATTACTACCAAATGTCATCAACGAAATTTTATCAGTTAAACTGAGAGAATTTGTTAATTGAATGGACAAGTGGTCGTCTAACAATTTATAATCAACGCCAGGCACTAGTAATGTGGAATTTTTCATTACCCACACATAACTTTCATTCAACACAGCTCTGTCCAGTGTGATTAATCCTCCAATGATTGACTGATACTGATAATACTGTACAGTTTCTGGTGTTAAGTTTGCAGCAGATTTAACCATTAGAGTGGTTCGTTCAACGTCTAGTGTGTTGTGATTAAACGAACTGGTCACTTGCACAACATCAGAGCTGGTGTATGCTTGTTTAAATGTTATTTGATTCGTGGTTGGATTGTAAGAATATCCAGCATTAGTTGTTATACTAATTGTTAATTTGGTATTTTTGTACTTGCTGTAAGCAGCTCTGGTAAGCTGTACTGTGACACCTGCCAGATCAACGCTGTAATCGTTTCCTGGAACCAACAATATGTTGTTTGCCACCACAATCACATCTTGTGCTGAAATTGTGTATGGCGTCACACGATTTGCATCCAACGGGTACGAATATATATTGCTCTTGATAGTAAAATAAGAGTTAACAGGTGCATTCAAAATAGTTTGATTGGCACGTACAATCATGTTGGTTTCGTTGGGTAAAGATCTTCCCACAAGATTTTGTAATGTATAAGTGGTACCACCAGTTGTTGGAATTATTTCAGAGTTTGTAACTGAAAACGTACGAGTATCTCCGCTAACTATGATGTAATTTATAAGAGCACCTGCTGCAACAGGCATGTCAAATCGCATTCCAACAGAATTGTTTATTTCGTAAGTGTCGTCTGTTTTAAAGAACACTGGATTTTCAACTATGCCATTAACATACACCAGTCCTGTAAAGCTGTCAAGCCATGGAGCCTTTGTGACAAATTCAGTGGTATCACCGTCACCAACAAAATAATCAAGATCCAATATGTTTGATCCAGAGAATCCAATAACAAAGATAGTTAAAATTTGTTTTGCGGCAGGAGCTGTTGAGAGAACCAGTCGCTTGTTTTCATAATCAACTGTGTAATCAGAATTTACAGTCTTGACAGTGTTGCCTATTTTTAAAATAATTGATCCTGTATTAACAGGAATGGTTCTTAAACCAAAAGTAGTTGTAACACCGTCAGCAACGTAATTGTCTATTGCAATGTTTGCAGAGCCAGATGAAGGTCTGTCAAATACTTTAATTGCCAAAGTATCTACAATTTGTCCTGGCACAACTTCTTCCGGTGCTGGACTTGTTGTTTCAGACACAAACGCATCACCGTCCAACACAATATCGTCAGCAAGTATGCCTCGAGCAGTTGAATACACTAGGTCACCGCCAGATATATCAGTATCGTAATCAGTTGGGACAATTGTTCCATCACTTGTGCTTTGACGTAAAATAAACACATCGTCATCATTTACAACATATGCATTGGGTATATTAATTGTGTAAGATCTGCTGCCGTCTGATTTAGTAGTAGTTAACACTAGTGGGGCAGGTGTGGTGCCTAATACAGGCGTAGAAATTACTGCATTATCATTATATTCTCTCCAGTTACCCGCTGACAAAGATACTGAGAATTGAGACACTGCTGAATGTGTAATTTTACAAACATACTTGGTATTATTGAAAAGCACAGTAGCTCCAACACTATAACCAAAAGAAGCACTCCATGGCCCAGGCGATACTACCGGGTAAGCTGGGTCATCAATTCGTATGGGGTCCAATTTCCCATAAATGTTTATGTGACTTCCAACCAATACTGGATCACTTAACAAAATAGTACCGTTAGAATAAGATACAACTTCAATAGGCTGACTCAGTATTCTTGTAAACAACAACGAAGTGTTATTGGCCAGTGTTGAATAGATAATCTGACTCAGTGTTAATTTTGTTGAATTTTCTATGCTAACAATTGTTGTATTATAACCAAACACAGTTTGTGATGCACATGTGACCACATCGCCAATTTTTAAGTTTGCAGTGTTGGCCACTGTTAATGTTTTTGAACCTGCTGCATTTGTAACAAATGTCAACGTCGAGCCCACTGTTGGAATACTGTTTGGCGCAGCAGTGATGTACACATAACGTAATGTAACTCCACTCACCACCACAGTTTGTGTTTTAGTAACAGCTTGAGTGCTGAAGCCTGCGCCGGTTACTCCCATGCCTGCAACAATACCTGTTAAACTAGAAACAGTTAATACAGTGCCTAGTAAATAAAAATTATAGTTTCCAGCAGCATCAAGAGTAAGGTTATTGGAAATTATCACAATAGTGCCTGCTACTTGTATAACTTTGGACCCAGCAACTACCCCAGTTCCGCTCACATATTGTCCAATCACAACATTTGGTACAGCATCAAATGCAATGGAAGATTGACCGGCTGTGCCGTTAGTAGCTGTTAGAGTAGATTGAATATTGGTAGAATAACCCACTAATGTGGAACTGATATTGGATGGGCTACTGGAATTCACTGTGGTGGTCACAGACACAGCTGGCTGATTAATGAATAAACTAAAAGGCCATACCAATGTTGTGCCGTCCGACGGTGCTGAAATTACATAATTTTTTATATGATATACGTTGATATTTGTGCCAACTACTGGCGTAAAATCAACAGCATATGGCAATGCACGAGTGGTTGCAGTGGCCTGGATAACATAGTCCGTATATGTATTGTCATACGTGTCCCATTTATCTAATGCATAAGGTGTAACTCCCCAACCGTTCTTAGAAGCAAATCCAAGATTACCAACAATATTTCCACCATAATCCACACCAGTCATTAGTTGAGATAATTCTTTACCTAACATGCCAGTGGTTGGATTGTAATAAAATTCAATACGGTCTACAGCATTCAGTAATGAAATGTCTTTTATGTAATTGATTACAATCTTAGAATTCAATGCAGGTGCAACAGCAATGTCTGAAACAATAAATGTCAGTGTTCCGTAATACTGAGTTTGACCATTCACTATCTTTGTTTCCGTTGCCAGTGTATATGTTTCTCTTAATACCAAAATGTCATTGATATATACGCTAGATTTTCCTACTTTAATATCCGGTGCCCAAGTTAAAACAAATTGTTTTTTAGAGCCGGATCCAACAAATGAATCAGTTACATCTAAATTTATAATGTATTGTTTTCTATTAGTTCGGTCAAATTTTATGCCGACTAAATTGGATCTCGCAACACCGTTTCCAATAATTGCAACGACTTTGGCCGGCGTTCCTGTTGCAGATAACCCGCTATTAACACTAACAGTGGGTGCTGACAAGTAACCACTACCGGGTGTTTTTAATATGATTCGATTTATAATACCGTTTGTAAAATATGCTTCTGCAGTGGCACCTGTGCCGCTGTCACTAGTTATGATAACTTGAGGCGTTGTGACATAACCACTACCGCCATCAACAATAATCAGTTCAGTAACACTGTACCCAGTATTGTCTAACCAGAACTTCCATGGATAAGATTGAATTTCTGGTTGGTCTGCGGTGATAATGCCGTTGGATACTGCTGTGTTTATTGCAAATGCAGATGAATTTTTAACAACAGATGGCAAGTCAAAATCAGTCACTGCACTGTAGCTTGGATCCAACGAGGTGTACTGGCTGATATATTCTCGTATTTTAGTTCTATACGGTTTAACTTCAGCCACATAGTCTTCAAAGTTACTTAAATTATCAATAGGATAGTACACTGGCTGATCTAGTTTTCCCACATGGTGCGTGGCACGAACAAAACTTGTTTTAAAAATCCAATCAATATACAATTGCTCGCTGTGTGCATATCGTACACTTCGTAAGAATAAATCTAAATATGTTCCTTTGAGATCTGTTCCTATGAAAATATTATCTTTTAATGTTTTAAGTATAATTCTCAACTCAGTACTAGCCTTGACGTCAAATGCACCTTGGTCAAACGTACTGGAATCATAACCAACTGCACTGAATTGTGTCTGATACAAACTAGAACTCAATTGAATTGTGCCGTTTTGAATTCCAACAATTGTGTAATTTTGTGTCCAATCTGTTGTATTAAGATTAGCAAACTTTTCTATCAGCACCCAGTTTCCTGAATTAACTTTTAAAACTTTAACCAATTGTCCAATTGATACATCGATGAGATTTAAATCAAATGTTGTGTGAACTACAAAATCCGGCGAGCTGAACTGATTATAGCCAGTGGCATACCAATCAATCTTTGACCAATAATTTCTAACATCGAACGATTGTGTTAAAGAGCGTGACCACAGATTATTATTTGGATCGTATGAATAAATGCTCCAATTTCCACTGGCTAAACTGTCGTTCTTTACTAGAACAGAATAACTTCTAACACTACAAACAGTACTGTCAGGATTGTAGCCTTCACCAGAAGAAACAATAGTTGCTGATACAATGCTTCCAGCAGAATTAATTATTGCCTTTGCAACTGCACCTTTTCCTGGTCCTACAATATCAATGAAGGGAGGAATTATATAACCCTTACCAGTTGCAAATATTTTAATTCCAGTAACCCTGCCATCAACGATAATCGGTGTCAAGGATGCTGCTTGGAACAAATTAATATTGGCATATGGCAATTCTGCATCAGTATCCAATACGATATCAAATTTTCCAGACAATGCTGTTGGTTGTGTATCGTACAATTCCAAACCTTGTATATCGTAGTTTTCTGTTATCTGATATTTTAAGAAAATAGTATTAACAGCTTCCACAAATTGCTTCAATGCCTCTGTTCGGTTGATAAACATACCCTGTCTAGGTCTATTTTCAATGCCATACTTTAACTTTGGTGGTAGATTGATGTCAGGCACTGGGCGTCCTGCTTCGTCTGCACCGCAAAGACTATCAACCCATTTTTGCTGTATAGCATCTGGTATTTCAACTGCTGTATCTTTGCTTATCAACTTCCACTGTGAGTGAACATTCTGGTCAACTTTGTCAATGGTCCAATATTCTATAGCCAACACAGTATCAGTACTATTTAAATATTGACTTATGTTTGCAATACTGAAAGAATCTTTACCAATTAATGCAATATAAGTGTACGCATTTCCTCTTGGATTAGAAATTAGACTAGATACCGACTGAGCCGATAATCTACGACCTTCCACAGTTGGAACTATTGCTTTGTTTTTAACCCAGTAATAGTATGTGTTGATAAATTTCTTAGTTATGTTGTTATAAGATTTTGTAACCGAATATGCACGGTTACCGTATAGACTTAATCCGCTGATACCATTTGCAAGGCCCTCGGGTGTGTCAGCAATAGCGTCCCAAGCTGCGGGCAATAAACTAGAAGATATCCATTCGTAGATATCTATGCTGGCACCTTGTGCTAATTTGTTCCAAGCATTGTTTCTATAAGAAATATCTTCAAAGTACGGATCAATAAATTTGGCAGTTCTTAAATCCCACCACAGTTGGCCAACTTGCGGAGATGCCCAGTAAGAGCCAGTGTCAATGTTTACAGTTGGGCCTGGTGAAACCAGACTGCTGTAGAAATAAGTTGCAGGATCGTAGAACGATTTATACTTGATTTCTGCATCTGCGGGACCTGGAACTTTTCCTTGGTTGGGATCAATTATGTCTAATTCTACCAACAACTTACTGGTAACTCTGTCGTACAAGAATGCTTTTTTAATTTTACCAATATTCACAACTGGAATTTGTGAACGATAAATCTTCCATGTGAAATTGTTAGGAAACTTGTTATAAACATATGCTTTGCCAGTATCCATTAACAACCCATTGTCTAGTCTTGGCAAACCCACAACTACAGAATTACTACCCACTGCAAATCCCACGCCGTATCCACTGGCTGGTATATCAATGTTGTCAAGACTTTCGCTATACACCCACTTGGTAGCATACCTGTCGTATATATCAACCCGTCCTGCATTTGGTAAAGGTGTTACAAATCTTGTAGACTGATTATCAAAAGTAGTTTGATTAATGTTTTCTGCTGACTTGGGATCATTTACATATGTAGATACCTGTGTTACACCGTTTTCGTCTGTGTAGGTATATGATGATAACAGTTCTAAATATGCATCAATTGTGGTAGAGATTGATGTTGAGCCAGATTGGCTGTATACCACCAACGTGTCATCAGTCATAAACGCCAGTTTGCTTCCAAAGAATGCACGGTCTTCTTGATTAAAATGATTTATCAAGGTCTGCACTGGAACGAGTGGAGTCAACCCAGTTGTTTGATATATGTTGACTGTGCCGGTCGATCCTTGTCCTATTGCTAGATATTGTCCACTTCCAGAAATACTAACAGCAAGGTTACTTGTGTTGGTAAATCCTGTGTATGTACGAGTCAGTGTGCTGTCAACTGTGTTGTAAAGGTAGACTGAATCGCTGGAAGAAACAGCCAATGTGCTGTTATCATTGCTTAATGATAGGCCAGTTCCAAAGTAACTAACTCCACTAGGGCTAGTTACAAAGTCTTTATAAGCCCAAGCTGTTGTTACAAAATTTAATGTGCCAACTGGTGTGCTTGTAGGAGGCAAGGATAAAATTAAAGTATTTGCACTGGACACTGTTGATATTGCAAATATCAATGTTGGATCACTGTCTAGCTGAATTTGTGTAATACTTGTCAATAAGTTTTGTGATGCTGACACAATAATGTATACATTTCCATTACTGGTAATTCCTTTAGAATATATTTCAGCGCCTGCTACTACACCTGTGCCAGTGACCAACATGCCAATGGTGATGTTTTCAACCTTTATTAAAATTCCCAATGAGTTTGTGATATTTCCAGGTACAGATACTGGAAATACTATTCTAGACAATACAGAATTAACTGTCTGACTATTTAAAAATGCAGGACTTTGCACATACATACCTGATGTAATGCCAATTGCAGATGTTACTTTTAATGTTGTTCCTGTACTGCCAACATTATCATATGCAGTGGATACATTAAGTGTTGAAGTGTATGATAATTTAAAAACTGTGCCGCCGTTGCCAGTGGCGCCAATATACAATACTGAATTTCCAAATTCTAATGTTTCGCCAAACGATTGGCCAGCAGCAGGAGCTGGGCTGATAATACTGTCAACTAAATTGTAAAGGTTGTTAGAATCTTTTTGGTACAGAGATACCATGCCCTGTTGCATTAATGAAGAATTTGTTCCCTGATTGTCAACTGGAATATAAGGTATATTTTTCCAATAGTATGTGTTGGTTACAAGTATATTTGCGGGCACATCCAATGTTGCTTGATATGCTTTGTCTATTCCCACCGATACAATATCACCAACTTGGTATGTGTTAGACAAACTCCAACTTGGTTTCAGTTTGGTAGAAACATTACCGACTCTTGGAGATCCAGTGGCCAGCCATGTTCCGTCAGGGCTTATGGCAATAGTAGATGCAACCAAAGTAAGTGCATTAAAATCAGCTTGTGCAGAAAACGGGAACTGTATTTCTTGTCGACGAATCCACGGAGTCTGTAATCCCACCTTATCATAAATTACAACGTTGCCGTTTAATGCGCCAACGGCCAACAAGTTACCCTGTTTGTTTATTGATGTAACATATCCAAATTGTAAATTTGCGGATGGTGCGGTGTTAGATAAAAGTTGTTGCTGAAATACTGGATTGTATATCCAAGTTGCCCACGAGCCGTTGCCGCCGTTGTCTGTCCATACCAAATCATTCTTTTGTAAGTTTGTGGGTAGAATAGAATCTATATCATCTATGGAAGATGTGCGTTGCGGGATTAGACCATATATAATTATTTCGTTGATTTGAAGAACAGACAAGTTGGGAAAAGCATCTATTGTTGCAGACACTGTAATTTTATTCAAAACTACACTTGTTACTTCATAAAAACCACTCAGTGTGGGAACTTGTGAAAGCCCAATAAAGGTGCCAACTTGTAGATTAGGAGTAACATCTGTTGTAATTGTTAATAACTTATTAGCATATGTTGCACCAGTTGCACGTATTTGAATATCAGTGTATCGATAAACATTCCATCCTGCAGGATCAAACGCACACCAGATGTACGAACCTTCATTCAACTTGTTGGGATCCAACACAACTGTTCCGGCTCCGGAGCCAACACCTGTGGCAACAAACGATAATCCAACAGTGTTTGCTGTTGCACCAATCTGAGTAAAATCTGTAGTGGCGTCCACTGATTTAATTATGTAAGATATGCCCACAGTGATACTGGTCACTGGTTGTCCTAACAATTGATTAGTTGAACTTATTGCAACATACACATCTGCAGAATTTACATAGCCCGCACTTCTTAAAAATTGATTTGACTTTGTTGATTCAAATACTGGAAAAGGTGTTGCTGTGTAGCCCAGCGGTTTTACATAAACATCAGTGATAGGTTGTTGTACAACAAATGGATTTAATTTGTTGTCCAAATTTTTCACCAATGCTGTGGCTTGGGGATTATTTAAATATTTGCTTTCATCTAATATAAATTCAATTTCTTCAAACGCATTTGTAGTACCGTAGCGGCCAGTTCGAACAGCCCATTCTTCATAGAATGTAAGACTTTCTCTATTTTCTGAATTCAGCACACCAAACAACTGATTCAAAACATTTTGTGTGCCTTTTTCTCGAATCATGCCTTGATAAAATTTAAACTCACTTACTGGATCTTGAATAATATTATTTAAATATTGACGCTTTTGATATCCAATTAGGTGGTGGGCCATTGTTTGTTGTGCAGTATTGAAACTGTCAACATCGGCGCTGTAAAAATCTGTAAACTGAGATGCAATAGTTGTCCAGTTAGGCAAAATTTGATCTGTGGGTTTATTAAGTAATTTGGTCCATTGCTTGTAATCAAATTTTTCAGACCCAGGTATCAGATTTCCCGTCATGGGTTCTGCTTGGAAGTAAAATTGTCCATACTTGGCAATGTCGCCAACATTATAATCTTTCCAAGGTTGCCATTCGTCTATTTTAGCAGCATCAAATATAAATCCTGGAATATCTAAACCAGCTGTCCAGCCTGTGGTAACATATCCACTAACTTTCAGTCGGTCTCTGCGATAACCACTAGTAGGACTGTATATAATGTCATTAAAAATAGTTGTGTTGTTAACTATTACAACATGCTCGTGTTGCACTAGATAAAAGCTGGCTCCGTAGATGCCTTCAGTAGATTTTGGTATATAAGCAACTTTACCGTCTTGGTGGTAACTGTCTAAACTGGTTAGGTCAAATGGTGTTCCATCTACTTTAAAAATTTCGTAAGGATTAAATTGACTAGCAATGCTGTCAACTACCGCTAGGTTTGTGGTAAAATTAATGCCGTTAGCAGAAGGACTTAAACTAATAACACTGCTGCCAACATTGCTTAATCCTGGCAACATATTCCACTTGCTGGCATCAAACGCATTTGACAATGGAATATTGTATAATGCACTGTAGAAATCACCATCATACTTTACAATTGATCCATAAGTGTATGATTGATTTGCTTCCCAGTCTTGCCACTTGTCTACGCCAGTGCTCCAATTTTGTGTAGTCCAGAATAAAAATTCGTTAGCACTGGACAGCCAATTGGATACTGTGCCATAGTTCTTGTTAAAGTCATTGAACAAGAACCCTTGATCTTTTAAATATTCGCCGTACCCTAGTAGAAAATCAACTACAGATTGTATATCTGGAAACAATGTCCCATAAGGTGCTACTAAAACTTGATTGCTATCCCATTTGTTTCTGATATTTGCAGAAGAACCGCCGTTCATAGGAAGGCTAGGAAGTTTTGCAAAATTAAAAGTATTAAATGTTTCATCAGCTACGGAATTTTGTGTTGAACGATAGTACGAACCATTGTACTGTACAACGGAACCAAGCACATAATTCTCGCCAGGAGTCCATTCTGAATAATCTTCAGAAATGCCGCCCACAGTGATTCTGCTGCCAGTGCCAAGAAATTGGTAATATTTAAAATAAGGCTGAGATAAACTGTAACCTTTTATTTCAAATCCAGTAGATACTTTTGTAATAACTACACCGCTGTAGGTTATCTTTTTAACAGGAGTAGATTTATTTAAAAATACAGAGTAGTCATCTGGCGGCACAAATACATTGCCAGTGCTGGAGGGAGTTTTTGACTCCAATAACAAATTAAATTGCGGCTTGTTGGTGTATGCTCCCACTCGATAACTTAATAAAGGTGTTAACCTTGACAAGTCTGTTGAATAAGAATTATAACCAGCAACATTATTACTAAAAATATAATTGAATATCAAATCAACAATATAGTTAACTAAGCCTGCGGTTTGTACTCGAGTAGAACTGGAGTAGGTGCTAGGTAATAATACATCTGACGGTTTTAGTCTCAATCCAGTATCTGAATATATCAGTTGCCCAGCAATGTTTCTAACAACACGCGATCTGTCCAACAACATACCAAATGTATTAGCTGGTGTCAACAACAAGCTGGCTATTACCACACTAAACGGATAGTAACTACTTCTAGTCCAAGCAGATTCTACCGGGCTTCCATCTCCAAATACAAAATTATTATTGATACTTGGTTGTGATAGTCCGGATGCAAGGCCCGATTGTAATGGACTAATTAAATTACCAAACTCGTCAACAGGTATGTGCGACATTAAAAATGGTTTAGCACGATCTGAAAAATACACCGGTGGTGTGTTTGGTTCCTTGACTGCGCCATCAGCAATGTCTTGCCACATGGGTAGGTTGTCGCTTGAGTATGGAGCAGGACCATACACAGTTGTCCACCATTTGGGTTCTATTGCAAATCCCAGCATTTCCCAAGGACACAAATGTGGCCTGTCAGTATCTAAGATATATCTATAAATTCCTCTCCAATATGCAGGTATAGAAGTTTTGTCAGGTGCGCCAGACAATGCATAGTTGTAAGTAAAACTATTTGTTCTGTCATAGTTTAGTGGGGTAGTTAGATCTTTTCCTACCAAACCAGTCCATTTATAAAAATTAGGAGCCAGTACATTATTAAATTCAGTTCTTGAATAATCTGATTTTCTATTGTAACTAGGAATTATTTTTGAAATATCAAAAATATCAGTGTCGTATTTTACTTTGATGTTGTTAAAAATTCGTTTTTCAAGTTCTAATATTAAATCATCTCGGTAATCGTTATATGCCAAAACAACACTGCCGTCGTGACCTTGAATAACCATTTGAGGATTGATCAATGTTGTATCTAGATATTTTTTAGGCACAAAAGCTGGCCACATGCCCAGTTTGGTCGGTGTTGCTGGAACAAAACTGCCGTCGGTATTTTCGTATTCAACTGTTCTAATGATGTTGCCGTTGGCAAGATTAACAGACGGATCGATTGATACAAAACCCGACACGTTGAAGTTATAATCTTGTCCGTGAACTAATTGTACTCCGTTAAGATAGATTCCCACAGCTTTATTAGAAAGTTTATCTAAAGAAAATACAGTTGTTAATGGGTAATTTTTAATTCTATAATCAACTACTTTTAGACTGGTTGAAATAGCTGCACCATACGGTACCATGTCACTCAAGTAATAAGGAGCCACTCTTGGTTTGTTGTTGTTTAACTTGTTCAACACCATTTCAAATAATGTAACTGGGTCACCGTCGACTCCTAATGAACTTGCAGAATTGATAAAGTTTTGTTTGAAACTATTATAATCTGTTCTTGCTTGTTCCATTGCCTTGATCACATTGTTTGATTCTGAGCAAATGTGATAAACACCAAGACTCAGTGGGCCGCTGTGCTGTACAAATTTAGTGCCGTACGGGGTGATATTTCCCAAGTCTCGAATGTTTTCATGATCCGGATCATATGTTTGATTTGCAGTGGTTTGTGAGTTATTGAATTCCTCACTTGTCTCCATAGACTCTGGTATGTTATCAACAATGGACGCAACATGATCAGCCACTTCGCCCAGAGTGAAATTTGTCATATTATCATTTAACGGATTATTTTGAAAATTCAAAGGAATTTCGTAATATCCGTTTTGATTAATGGCCTGAGCAGAAAATGCTCGTATGGTCAATACATCGTCTAGTCCGATAGGTGTTGTTAAACTGATTGTTTTGTAAGCAGACGTGCTGTTAATTGTCCAGAATGAAGGATCTAAACGTATGCCGTTAACATACAATTTTACCTCCAAGTCAGATAACTTGCTGGAATCATCAAAGATATCAATTGGAAAATTATTAGTAAGCCCTGAATTTTTGTATATTCTAACTGCTGCTTGCGAATTAGTTACTACGGAAGTTTCCCAGCCGTTGGAATATGTTAAATTTCCGCCGTAATCTCTTATAGACAAATATCCAACATTGATATTCTGTGTTTCAACAATTGAAGTTTTTTTATATTCAAATGTGTCTGTTGCTAGATTGAAATTAAAAACAATATCGCCTATGTTGTTAACATTTTGATAAGATAACGGAAATCCCAGTACAGGATCAGGCACTCCTGAGTTTGGAATTTTGTAGGAAAATATCTTAGTTCCTGCAAACGTTGAGCCGGTGTACGTGGATAAATTTGAAAAACTAACACCGTCATTGTCAAACATGTCAAACAACGGAGCCTGATTAGTGGCTGTTTTGGTTTGTCCTTCTATCCATGTGATGCCGTTGAACCAAAACATTTTGCTTTGATATTTTGCGCCTTGTCGTACCAATACCACTTGTCCAATTTCAGGTGTGGCAACTTCCACTAAGTGTATCTGATTACTTCCGGTGTTTAGATTTCTAACGTCTACATATTCAACTTTGTAAATTTTATTTTGTACTAGTGGGTCCGGGTCAGCTGTGAATATAACCAGCATGCCCGGCAACAAATCAAAATTGTCAATGTTGTAACCAATAGTGCCTTCGATAGTTGAAAATGCATCTTGTGTAAATGTGTCTATTAAGTCAATATCGGGTATTGCTGTTGTACCCAAATTGTGCAATTTGATATTTGGCAGGAATTCAATAATCGGTCTAATAGCTCGAGTTGTTTGATCTAAACTAATAGTGTTGTTGTTAAACTGGGCAGAAGCTGCAATTACATCTTTGTGGAACCAGCGATTGTATCTGCTCCAAGGATTACGATCCTGACTACTTCTGTTGATGGTTATGTAATCAACAGTGCCAGCATACCCAGTTGCATCATCGAACGGCTCAACGTCCCACGGCATACTGTCAAACGGTAGTGTGTTAGTTGCTGAATACGGGCTGACTATTTCTAAAATGTCTGTGGATATTAATTTAATGGCAGTGCCAACACCTTCCACATAGAATTGTCCGTTGGCGTAACTTTCAGGGTACACAATGCCGCCGAACGACAATTTCATACCATTACTTAAAGTGATACCATTGTCCAGTGTGGCTGTTTTTTTTCCTAAAATTTCTGCTTCAACGTCAATACTTGTGTTTTCAAGCAGTTCAGAAATTTGTATTGCGCCGCCAAGATCAATGTCATTTTCACTTTGATAATACAAAATACTAGGGGTTTGTTTAGTAACAGTGAATGTGATTGTTCCAGATGTAACACCGCTGGCACTGACTGATCCTTGGTAATTGTAGCGGTCAGTTGTGCCTGTTGATCTTGCTGTTTTAAAACTGAAAGGATTGTTAGGACTATTGATATTAAATGTGTATGTTTTTCCTCTATACAATCTCAAAACTGGATTAGGTGTTAGGCCGTCAGGAGTAAACACAAATTGGTTGTTGGTTCCTTGTCTCTGAACTTCCACAGTGTATGTGCTATTAATAACTCGCTCTTCACCATAAATTGTTATGGTGTCAGGGCCATATGGTAGCCAATAATAATTTTGAAAATTAACAAACTTGTCCCAATCAATGTGTGGATTCCAACTGTAAAATTCTTGCTTATTAAGTCTAGCATGATTATCAGTGTTGCCGCCAAACACATTGATTTGATTTATATAATCAATGTAATCTTTAAAGAAGGTAACATTGCCCACTGTGTCTTTGATTGTTACGCCGGGCTCTAATTGATAATCTTGTCGTGATTTATCAGATGCTTCTATATACAAATCTGTTCCCACACTTGCTCTGGCATTTTCTCTACCAACGTAACCACTGACTTTTGTCAATGATCCAGGTTGAAACAGCTGATCTATTGTGCTTTGTAAAAATTTCTTGTTGGCTGGAGTTTGATAAAACTTAGGCAGTAAATTTGCACTAAGTCCCTTGTTGCCATTGACATTGGAAGTGGCCATTAAACAGCGCCTCCAAATGTTGAGCTAGTTACTACTTGATTAGTGGTAACACTGTTTGACGAGGAAGTTATTGTTTTTAAATTGGTGCTGGTAAAGCCTGGAACAATAACAATATCGTTAGTGGTGGCACAACTTAAAAATATTTTATCACCCTGGCATTGTATTTCAAATAAATTACCAAAGTACAACCCTGGTTGTTTTGGTACTATGGCAAAATTTATAATGTCTGGTGCTAGTTGATTCATAACGTATGTGCTTAACTCAGTGAAGTAAAATGTGTCGCCAAAGTCCCAGTTGTCCAAGGTAAAGAAAGTGTTGATTGCAGCTAAAATTCGTGCTTGGACATCTGCATTTGACACAGCAGAGTTGGGATTAATCATGACGTTGAATGTTGCTTGTAGTGCAGGGGTTGCTTGGATGCCAAACAGCAAGGTATAGCTGACTGGATGGTATATGATTTCATCAGAAATTGACTTGATTAGATTTAAATTAGGAGCCAGCAATGTATTTAATTCATCGCTGCTAGGTGGCAGCGGAGGTGTGCCTCCAGAATTGATCCATTGTCTGAATGCAGTGTCATAGCTGGATGTCAACACGTAAATGTCAATTATATTGCTTGTGCCAGGATCTATCCTTGAGTCATAGTCTGCACTGTGTATATATTGAAATTTCAAATCAGTTCTTCCAATGTATACTTTATAATCCAATGTTGGAGCCAATTGAGTGGCGCCTGAAAGATTCAACTGAAGCACAGTGTCAGTGTTCACAACATAAAAATAAGTGCCATCAGGATAGTCCCTCAAGTTACCAATACTGCTTTGTGTTTGCACAATCCTCACTGGGCCTTTAACTGGATCATTTTGAATATATTTGTAATCTTCCTGTCCTTCTGAAATCAGATATCGATGTTGCACAATATACTTTTTAAGAGGGTTAACTGATGGATTTACAATGTCTAAAAACATCTGAGGATTATTTGGTGTATTGGTTCCATCCGCATCTAAAAATGCCACAACCACTTTTTTAGAATCTACATAGCCGTCTTGGCCAATGTATTCAGATACTATTTTCCAACCTAAATCCTGTGTAAATGAAACAGTGTCGTCGGGTTTTGGGTTAATACTGAGAACATTGATTTTGTCTGTTATGGTTTTGGATGTAACTGAATCATAAATTTTTGCTGTGGTATCAAAATAGAAAGCAGATTGTTGATCGCTTTCAAATATGTAACGAAGATTTCTAGAAGTGATAGTATAAATTTCAGTATTTGTGGTGAACAAAATTAACCAGCTGGAATCCAACTGTAAATTAGATTGATTTCCTTGATTTGCCAAATTAAATGTGTTTGTTAAATTTAAATTATTAGAAAATATAATTTGCCAAGTTTGGATTGTTGCATCGTAACGAAGGCCAAAGTTCTCGTTGGCAAAAATTAAATCAATCATTGTGGTTATGATTGACGGTGTAAGTGTTATTGCAAATTTAGGAATAATCTGTACAGCCAACGCACCTGTGGGGATCACTTTGTTCATCACAATAGGGCCAGTCGTGGTGTTGTCTATTGTGATTTTGCCAGTGTTATTTCCAGTACCGTCGTCCACTACACTTATGACTTGTGCCCAAATATAACTGGCTGAGCCAGGCACAGTGGCTGTTCCAGTCACAAGTGCATTGTTGTTATTTGTGTCAAAGTATTTGCCTGTGGGTGCCATAAATTTTACTAAAGATCCTGCAGTCAAATACTTCAAATTAGTAGCAGTAAATGACCCAACTTTATAAGGAGTACTATCTAAAATACTTCCAATGTAACCGCTGACTGAGTTACTGTCCAATGTGACCACATACCAGGAAATGTTGAGACTGATATTCAAATAATCTAAGAAATTTGCATAATAAAAATTCTTTAAACTGTCAGAATCTAAAATATCATACAGGGTGTTGTATATTACTCCTTCGATATCAGTCTCAACTATAAAAGAAAAATTTACAGCAGCCGTGTATTCATCTTTATAAAGTATACCATCATCTGCAAACACATTAGTGGTACTGTATTTTCCAGTAGGATCTAACAAATCAAAATAACGGCTAATACCACTACTGGTTCTGTTTAATGATTTTACTTTTGAAACTTGCAAGTTGGTGGTCAACGGACTAATATTGTAATCCTCACCTGTTATCATACGATTTTGTGTATAATAGTTTTGAGGAGCATTGATCTTAACGCTGGCGTTTGTTTCAGCTGTGGTTGCATTAGCCACACTGGTTACAAGATTCAAACTGATACTCAATGTTTCTAATTGATTGGTTGAACTTCTATAAGGAATATTAACAACCACGTTGACAATATCAGCTGGAGAAATAGTGTAAGATAAGCCGTTGCTTACTCTGTAATAAACTCTGAATCCGCCTAATGGCAAGTTACCAAATATGCCATCACTGAATGCCAAACTGATTGCATCACCGGCTCTGGTAATGACATTGTAAATATCTTTAATGTCAGAATTTAAACTGTTGTAAATTATGTTGTTGCCAGTGGTTGCAGGCACTTGTGTCCATAAAGATTTTTCCAAGCCGTTGCTTTGATCTAAACTATATAACCAAACATCAGAATCGTTGATGTTTTGTGTATTGATATCTATGCTCTGATTACTAGTTGGTTGTGTTACTGTGAAAGTGCCCTGGTTCAAAGTGCCTTGTGTAAAATTAAAAAAGAATCCAGTGCTTGGACTACCGGCGCCATATCCGTCGTCTTGATAAATGCATGCTGGTTTGTTTCCAACTTTTGGAGGCTCTTCGTATATGTAACTTTTTCCTTTGAATGTTGTGCTGGTAATTTCAAAATTCATGTTGCGGCCAGCAATTGTTTTGCTGAAAAAGTAAGCAGGTACATCTCTGTTTATTGCGTTGAATCTGTATTGCGCTGTGGGGATATTGCCAATGGTGGCAGCATCAATGGGATTGCCAAATTGCTGAGTTGACGGTAAAGCAGCATTGATTACTTTGATGAATTGGTCATACCAGTTGTTGTTACTCGGGTCATTCCAACTGACAAATTGTCCTGACAAATTTCTACCGTTGGAATCAATCACATTCTCTGTTGTTTGTACTGTGTTGAATTTTAACAAGCCTCTGGCAGCAACTGTTCTGCTGGCATTGTAGTTGATCATACGGGCCAGACGTAACACACTGTCTCGTCGTTCTGCAAGTTCTAAAAAGTTTTCGCGAGCATTCAAGTCAACTCGGAAAGCTATGCTTTGGCCCACATATGCAATAAGGTCAATTAGGGCAAGGTATTCGCTAGACTCAATATAATCGTTAAAATCTTCAGGAAAATTAGTGCGAATATAGTCAATCATCGTACGACGAAGATTGTTAAAATCGTAGCTCTGGAAGTTGGCGTTCTTAAACGATTGGTATATTTTTTGCCAGTTTTCAGCAATCAATAAGTTATTTTGACGATCCGTTGAGCTCATAGTAAGTCCTAATATCAGTATTTATCGAATAAAATTATGTGCGTAGTTTATTAAGTGGTGAGGCCGCTGTCTTGGTCAAACTTTAATTGCATGCTTTCCTGTATGTTATACAACACATATTGCAAAGTGCATTGAATCTCTAAACCAGTTTCGTATGGTGTTATTAAAATATTACCAGCTTGAACACGTGGATCACTGTTGAAGATTTGATTGACATTTTGCAATATTAAATTTTGCACTTCGTCTGTCAATGGCTCAAATATCAAATCCCAGATTATGGTACCAAACGCAGGTTGCATTAGTCGCTCACCTTGCCTTACATAAAAATGATTTAATATATCTTGTTTGATCAATTCAAAATCATACAATGCAAAATTCTTACTTTTTCTACTGACTGTGCTGAATCCTCTATAGCGTTGTACTTTGAAATCTGGTATGTTGCCATTTTGTGCAATAACTGTTTTTGTGTATAAATTAGCCATGATTAATTATTTCCTTTTAAGAAGGTGTCCTGTGTGAGACCATAAACAGTCCATGCATCAGCAGGGTCAATCATTATTTCTGAAAAATCTGATTGATCAGCAATTTGTTCTTCGTCAGTGTCCTCATATCTACTGTCCAGGTCCCTGTTGGTTTTTGCTGACTTAACTTTTAATGGATCTAAATTTTCATGGTACGGATAAGGTTCAGTTGTTGGCACACGCAACATGATGCTTGGGGGTATAACATCCTCCACAAACTCTCCAGATTCATCTGACAACTTGTGTAATTTTAATCGCTGGGGTAGTGCAGCTTCACTTGCTTCTGCGGCTTCTGCGGCAGTGGATGCTGCAGGCCCGTTGAGGTTGATGTTTCCTCCAGAGATAGTGGTGTTAGACGCACTGATTTCCATGTTGCCGCCAGAAGTTTGAAAATTGTGGCCGCCAATATTGAAATCAAAATCTCCGCCTACCTTGTGCTGATATGCTCCATCAAACACTTTATCTGTGGCGCCCAACACATGTTGCAAATAATTAGTGTCGTATAATTTGTTAACATCTTGTTTGACATGGTGAGTGTAATTTTGCTCATACGTTTTGTCAACATCCAGTTTGACTTGTATTTTTTGATTACCGTCAACAATTAAAATTTGATCTTCAATCACATGGGTGTGTTTTTCACCGTGAACTTTGGTATTAAAATTTCTGCCGCATTCCATGTTGATATCGCGATCAGCATAAAAATTTAAATCAGTTTGTGTATGCACACTGATACTGTCTTGTGCAAAAATATCTATCTTGCCATCACTGGTTAGTTCAATCCATGTTGTGCCACGAGAATTACCTATATAAATCAGATCCTCTGTGTTGTGCATTAGTATCTGATGACCAGTGCGTGTGCGCAATCTAATTAATTCATTAGCGGGCAATGTTGGATTGCCATCAGTTTCTTCAGCGTCAATACTGGCATAGTCAGGCGGACCTTTTGATGCTGTTTTTTTACGCAACCAATTGGCGTCACCGTCGTCCATGACAAACGAACTTCCGCCTAGTCTGCTAACAAATGTGTCTGCCAGCCATTCAGCCTTGCCAGTTTTAAATTTCTTTGCACCACTTCTTTTATCCAATGGTCCAGGTGTACTGATACCAAACACATTGCTGGGACTTTCTCGTCTGGAACTGCTGGTTGTGATTCCACGAACATCGTCAAACAGCAATCCTTGATTGGTCAATACAGTGGTAAACGGATGTTGTGGTTTCAAATTCTTGTCCGGATCGCCTGGTGTGTTATTATCTTTTATTTTTTTATTGTACTCAGCAGTGGGAACTCGACCGAGCACACCATTATTATCTGATTCAACATCTTCTACAACTTTTTGCGTGGCAGCATTACCGGGTATCATGAAATTCATATTTTCATCTGCTACGCAACCCATCCAATAACCGCGTTTTGGATCTCCGTCAATAAAAATCACAACCACAGTTACTCCCAAGTCAGGCGGTACCATCCACATGCCATAACTTTTTTGTGTGTCTGCATAGTCATCATTTTTGCCATTGTATTTTTCACTGGTAACTCCGTAAAACGGAGACATGTATTTTACCTGATGAAGCTGAGTTTCGCTATTGGTGCCGCCCACTGGTTTTAAGATTTCAACTTCTAATATTCCCATATAAGTTGGATCAAAATTACTAACCACTCTTGCTAAGAAAGGTCCAGGTCTAGGGGCTGTGTGGGGTGTGCTGTACTCTTCAAATTCATTATCATTGGTTGACATGCATTATCCTTAGTAATCGTATACATCGCTGCTGTCTTCTACTGGGTCTTGCGTTTGCAATTCAATAGTTGGAGCAGATGCTGGAGTGGAGTCAGTTGCTGGCTTGGCTTGTTTTTGCGTGTTTTCGCCTTCAGTCACGTTTGCTGTGTTTTTAACG
>Ga0209107_10000305_pt1 | contig 29242 bp, 19 predicted proteins | sample LakErihyJuly2011_2_FD_187460 | JGI IMG/M metagenome (GOLD analysis project Ga0209107, IMG submission 187460) | Freshwater microbial communities from dead zone in Lake Erie, Canada - CCB hypolimnion July 2011 (SPAdes) (version 2) | ecosystem: Environmental > Aquatic > Freshwater > Lentic >...
CGATCTATAATACGGCGCGACCAGCAGGAAGGCGTCGGCCCCGGCTTCATCGGCCCGCTTGGTCAGGTCGAGGGCCTCGGTCGTGGCGTTGGACCCCGTGCCGGCCATGACCGGGACGCGGCCGGCGGCGAACTCGACCGTCTTGCGGATGACTTCGATGTGCTCGTCGTAATCGAGGGTGGGGGATTCGCCGGTGGTGCCGACGGCGACCAGGCCGTCGATGCCGTCCTTGATCTGGAATTCGACCAGCTTCTTGAGGTCATCCCAGGCCACGGCGCCCTTGACGAAGGGGGTGACCAAGGCCGTGTGGGCACCCACGAAAGCGCGGGGGCCGAAAGGACGGCGGGAAGGGCTGGAACCGGTCGAAGACATTGCGGCGTGAAGTGACCCCCGAAACAACCGCCCCGTGACGAAAGAGACAAACCCAAAAACCCCGGCGGGCGGGCCGAAGCCGGCTTAAGGGGCCGGGCCGACGAGGATTCGGTCGTTTTCCGTGTCCGTCACGTAGAGCCGTCCATCCGGGCCGATGCGGGCGCCATGCGGACGATTGAGCTGCGTGCCGGCCCAGTCGGCGCCGACGGCCGCGCCTTTCCGGCCGTTGCCGACGATCGTGCGGATGGTCTGCTTCGCCGGGTCGTAGAGGCGGAGGCAGTGGTTCTCGGTGTCGAGGATGAGCACGTTGCCCTTGGCGTCCATCGTCACGTACTTCGGCCCGAGCATACGCGCCTCGGCGGCGGGGCCGTCCGTCGCGGGGCCGGGCTTGCCGGCCTTGTTCACGACGACGGTGACCTTACCGTCCTTGATCGCGGCGAGTGCATGGCCGCCGCGGAGCAGGGCGTAGAGCGTGCCATCCTTGGCAACGCAGCAGGCGCGGACGTCGCCCATCGGGGCTTCGAGCGCGTCCTGTCCGTCCTGGGGGAGTCCCTTCTTGCCGTTGCCGGCGACGGTGGTGATCACCTTGGTCGCGAGGTCGATGCGGCGGACGCGGTTGTTCACGATGTCCGCGACATACATATGCTTGCCGGCCGGATCGATGACGCCGCACATCGGGATATTCAGCTTCGCTTGGTTGGCGGGGCCGCCGTCGCCGCCGAACCCCGACTTGCCCGTGCCGGCGAAGAGCGTCGCGACGTGCGTCTTCGGGTCGAGACGCACGATGCGGTGCTGGAAGCTGTCCGAGGCGTAGATCGCACCATCCGGGCCGACGGAGATGTCGTGCATGCCGTCATACACGGCCGGAGCGAGGTCGAGGCGCCGCGCAGGGGCGGGCGGGAGCATGCCCTTGGGGGCGCTGTCCCACTTCACGCCGGAGATGAACTCGATTTTGCCGCCGTGCAGTTTGAAGATGCGGTTGGCGGGCTGGAACTCGACGCCGTAAGCGTCGCCTTGGGCGTCGAAGGCGAGGCTGAAGGGCTGGCGGATCTGCTCGGCGCCGGGGACCTTGAGGACTTCGATGGCGGCGAGCGGGGCGCCGACCAGCGCGAGGAGGGCGGGGAGCAGGCGGGTAAGTCGCATGCGTTGGGGTTTAGTGCTCCCCATGTTTGGTTTCAAGCGCAGGCGAGGGTGTCGAGAGCCGCCACCCGGCGGGCCTGACCCGTTCAGGGGGCGGGACCGACGAGGATGCGGTTGTTCCCGGTGTCCGCCACGTAGAGCCGGCCATCGGGTCCGAGGCGCGCGCCCTGCGGCCGGTTGAGCTGCGTCGTGGTCCAGTCGGCGCCGACCGCGGAGCCTTTCGCGCCGTTGCCGGCGATCGTGCGGAGGGTGCGGGTGGCGGGGTCGTAGCGGCGGAGGCAATGGTTCTCCGTGTCCAGGATGAGCACGCCGCCCTTCGCGTCCAGGGTCGCGTATTTCGGGAAGTTCAGCCGGGCCTTGGCGGCGGGGCCTTCGGTCGCCGGACCCGGTTGGCCGTCCTGGTTGACCACCACGCCCACCTTGCCGTCCTTGATGGCGACCAGCGAGTGGCCGCCGAGCACGCTGCCGAATAAGGCGTAGACCGTCCCCTCCACGGCCACGCACGCGGTGCGCACGTAGCAGCAGGGGGAGGCGAGGGCGTCGGCGCCCTCCTGCGGGAAGCCCTTTTCGCCGTTGCCCGCGATCGTCGTCACGACCCGGGTGGCGAGGTCGATGCGCCGGATGCGGTGGTTGCCCAGGTCGGCGACGAGCAGGAACTTGCCGCTTGGGTCGAGGACGCCGCTCGTCGGAATGTTGAAACGGGCGCGCTCCGCCGGGCCGCCGTCGCCCGCGAAGCCGGCCCGTCCGGTGCCGGCGAAAACCGTCGCCGCGTGGGTCTTCGGGTCGAGGCGGACGACGCGATGCTGGAGGCTGTCGCAGACGTAGATGGCGCCATCCGGAGCGACTGCGATGTCCCCCATGCCTTGGTAGACGGCGGGCGCGAGGTCCAGGGCCTTGGCCGGCGCGGGCGGCTCCATGCCCTTGGGCGCGCTGTCCCAGCGTACGCCGGAGACGGGGTCGATCCGGCCGTCGAGCCACCGGAAGAGGCGGTTGCCGCGCATCGATTCGACGAGGTAGGCGCCCCCTTGGGCGTCGAACGCCAGGTTGACGGGGTCGCGCATCTCCTCGATGCCGGGTACCTTGACCACCTCGATGGCCGCCGGGGCGGTGGCCGCGGTGCACAGCAGGAAGATGAGGGTGCGGAGCATGCCCGAAGGTCGCGCGGGTGGCGCAGGATGGCAAGCCCCGCGCGGCCCTTAGATTGGGTTCGACCGCCCGAAGGCCGTGGGCACGATGGCGGCGTTCCCCATGGCCGCCGTCCCGCCGATCTTCGCCGACCTCTTCGCCCTCGCCGTCGAGCACGCCGCGAGCGACCTCCACCTGAAGGTCGGCCGACCCGCCTTGGTGCGCGTCGCCGGGCAACTGGTGGAGACGGAGATGTCGCCCTTCACCGCGGCCCAACTGGCGGACTTCATCGAGGCGACCGTGCCCGCCGCCTTCCGCGCCCGCTGGCTCGCCGACCATCAGGTCGACTACTCCCTGGACCTCGGGGCTTCCGGCCATGGTCGTTACCGCGTCAACGCCTACATCCAGCGCGGCCAGCCGGCCTTGGCCCTGCGCCTGGTGAAGTCCAACCCGCCCGACTTCGCCGCGCTCAACCACGACCCCAAGTCGCTGGGCGCCCTGCTTGCCGCCGACCAAGGGCTGGTCCTCGTCTGCGGGCCGACCGGCTCGGGCAAGAGTTCCACTTTGGCCGCGATGATGCGACATCTCAACGAGACGACCACCCTGCACGTGATCACGTTGGAGGATCCGGTGGAGTACCTCTTCACCGACGCCAAGTGCAGCTTCAGCCAGCGCGAGGTCGGCATCGACGTGGTCGACTTCCCCGCCGGCCTCAAGTCCGCCCTGCGGCAGGATCCGGATGTGATCCTCGTGGGCGAGATGCGGGATCGCGAAACCTTCGAGACCGCCGTGCACGCTTCCGAGACGGGGCACCTCGTGCTCTCGACCCTACACGCCGGTTCCGCGCAGCAGGCGGTGCAACGGCTCTTCGAGTTTTACCCGCCCGAGCAGCTCAACCTCGCCCGGCGCGCGATCGCCTCGGTGCTGCGTGCCGTGGTGGTCCAGACGCTCGTGCCCCGCGCCGACGGCGCCGGCGTCCTGCCCGCCTGCGAGGTTTTCGTCGTGGATCCGCTGGCCCGCCGCATGCTGGCCGACGGTAGTTTCGAGCGGATCCCGGAACTGGTCGAAGCCGGCGGGGACGTCGGCTCGCGTTCCCTCAACAAGGACCTCACCCGCCTGATTCGGGCGGGCCTTGTCACCAAGGAGACCGGTCTCCGGGTCTCGGCGAACCCGAAGGGATTGGAGATGAACCTGTCCGGGATCAGTTTCGCCGCCTCACGCATCGTCTCGTGAGCCTACCGCTGACCTTGGCCGTACGCGAGCTGGGCGGAGCGGGTGCCCCGCTGGTCGTGCTCCACGGCCTCCTCGGGTCCGCCCGGAACTGGCAGTCCGCCGGCGTGGCCTTGGCCGCACCGGGGCGCCGGGTGCTGGCGCCCGACCTGCGCAACCATGGCGTCTCCCCGTGGGGCGACGATTGTTCCTACTCCGCGCTGGCCGGCGATGTCGTGGCCTGCCTCGAGCGACTCGCGCTCGGCCCCGTCCACCTGGTCGGCCATAGCATGGGCGGCAAGGCCGCCATGCGGCTCGCGGTGGACCGGCCCGACCTCGTCGCCCGGCTCACCATCGTGGACATCGCCCCGCGCGCTTACGCCGACCGGGTGCGCGTCGAGTTCGCCGCGATGAATGCGCTCGATCTCGCCGCCGTGACCTCGCGCAAGGACGCGGAGGTCCGGTTGGCCGCGCAGGTCCCCGAGTGGGGGATGCGGCAGTTCATCCTCACGAACCTCGGACAGGATGCCGAGGGGCGTTGGCGCTGGACGGTCAACCGCGCCGCATTGACCGCGGCCTTGCCCGAGATCCTGGGCAACCCCTTGGCGCCAGGCGAGGGCTTCGCCGGCCCGACCCGCTTCATCCGCGGCGGGAAATCGGATTATATCCGCGACGAGGATGTCGCGACGATCCGCGCGCACTTTCCCGTGGCCGACCTGGTGACGCTACCGGAGAGCGGGCATAACCCGCACTTCGATGCCCGGGCGGGCTTCGTCGAGGCGGTGACGGCCTAAGGCTTGCGCTTCCGGTCCAGCCACTCGCCGAGGCGGTTCAGGCCGAGCGCGAACCAGACCAGCAGCACCCCGGCCACCGTTGCGAGCGCGGGGATGACGAAGTCGCTGATACCCGGGCTGAGCCACCAAGGCAGTTCTCGCCGGGGTTCGGAGGCGCTCAGCTGGATCAGGGGGGATTCGTCGCCGCCGATGAGCATCACCCAGCGAGGCTCACCTTTGGGCTGGCGGCGGTCGTCGAGCCAGAGCAGCACCGTGTGCGGGCTTTTCTCCGGCGCGAGCAAGGTGAACTTGGGCGGCGGGTCGTCCCAGCGCCACGTCGCTTGCAGGAGGGTGTAGCGGCGGGCCAGTTCCTCCGGCGTGTGGTTGAGCGGCGCGGCCGGGTCGAGGCGGTCGGCCGTCCCGAAGGTCGGCGCCGGCGCGACTTCGCTCCAAGGCCGCGTCTCCTTACCGTCGTTCAGAAGCAGCAGCACCTTGGCCTCCCGCGCGAGGGCCGCTGGGTCCTTGATCAGGAAGTTGGCCTCCGCGTCGACGGTCACGGTGAGGCTCAGCTCGCCCGACGCCGGGATCGTCAGCTTGGCCAGTAACCACTCGCCGTTGTGGGCGGACGCAAACAGGGGGAGCAAAGATGCTCCCCCCAGCAGGCAGGCTTGCCGCAGTCCGCGGATCACTTGGCGTCCCAGCGCAGCACGCGACCGAACTGGTTCCACTCGGTCTCGAGGATGTTGCCCTTGCCGTCGAAGGTGATGCCGTGCGGCGAGGTGACGACGCCGGTGCGCCAGGCCTCGGGCTTCACGCCCGGGGTGTTGGTCTGGCCCTTGGTGTCGTTGGCGCCGAGCTCGGCGACCATCTTGCCCTCCTTGTTCCAGACGGAGACGCGGCCGGCGATCTCGGCGACGCACATCAGGTCGCCATGGAACGAGGCGGAGGAGGGGTTGCGCAGGCCCTTGTCGGCGATCATCTGCGGGTTTTTGCCGTCCAGGTCGACGTGGAACATGCGATTGTTGCCGCGGTCGAGGCAGAGCACGCGGGCGGGCGAGTAGCGGTTGTCGACGAAGATTTTGTGGGTGTTGGCGAAGGCCTTCTCGCCGACCTTCTGGGTCGGGCCGCCGAAGACCTGCTTGAACTTGCCCGCCTTATCGAACTGGAAGACCCAGCTCTTGCCGTAGCCGTCGACGGCGTAGATGTCGCCGTTCGCCGCGACGTCGCAGTTGGTCAGCTTGAGGCCGGCCTTGGCCTGGGCCTCGGGGAAGGCTTCCTTCTTGATCTCCATCACGATCGTGCCGTCGAGCTGGCACTTGATGATGCGCTGCTCGTTGAGGACGGCCGCGAAGATGAATTCACCTTCGTTGGTCTTGCGGACGACGAAGCCGTGGAGGGAACCGGGGAGCTTGAGGGCCTTCACGAACTTACCGGTCTGGTCGTAGACCTGCAGGCCCGCGTTGTTCTCCTGGACGCTCACGTAGATGAGGCCGGCGGAGTCGACGGCGATCTCGCCGTGGCCGTTGCCGATGGTCTTGCGGCCCTCGGCGGGCTTGAGGAAGTCGGGGACTAGTTCGTACTTGGCTTCGGCGCCAGAGGCGAAGGAGCCGGCGACGAGGAAGGCGAGGGCGGGGAGGAGCGGGCGCATAGGGGTAGGGGGCCGATAAAGGGCAGAGCGCGGGGGCTGGCAATTTGAAACAGCACCGAGGCTTGCAACCCATCCGGCTTTGGGGTGTCTTGGGCTCCACCCCCATGCGTTCCCTCCGCTTCCTCCCGCTCCTCGCCCTAGCCTTGGCGGGCTCCCTCCGCGCCGCCGACGCGCCGGCCGCCGAACCCCTGCCTAAGGCCGATTTCGTGTCCGCCTTCAATGGCAAGGACCTAGCCGGCTGGAAGGACGCTAAGGACAACAAGTTCTGGAAGGTGGTCGATGGCGTGCTCGTCGGCGAGAACGACGAGAAGCTCAAGGGCAACATGCTCTATACCGAGAAGGCCTACGGTGATGTCATCATCTCCCTTGACTGCCGCTTCAGTGGTGAAATCGACAGCGGCATCATGGTGCGCCGTGATAAGGCCGGGAAGAAGGACATGCAGATGCAGATCGGTGTCTCGCGTAGCCTGAAGAAGGACATGACCTGCACCTACTACGTCGGCAAGTACCCCGAAGCCGGTTTTGCTCCGAAGGTCGAGAAACTTTGGAAGAAGGACGACTGGAACCAGATCGTCTTCCGCGCCAAGGGCGACACCTACACCGTCTGGCTCAATGGCGAGCAGGTCTCCCAGCTCACCGACCCCGCCTACCCGACCCCTTATTCCGTCGGCCTGCAGATCCACGGTGGCCTGAAGATGAAGGTCGAGTACCGCAACATCCAGATCGCCGAACTGAAGTAAGCCCGTCACCCGATCGTGACGCCGACGGGCGGGATCCATGGGTCCCGCCCGTTTTCGTGGACGGGTTTCCGCTGGCGGACCTCCGTCCTCGCCTTATCTAGGGAGCATGGATCCCACCCGCCCCGGCGGCCCTTCCCGCCGCGATTTCCTCCTCCGTGCCAGCGCGCTGTCGTTGGGCTTCGTGCCGTTCTTCGCCCGCGGGGCCGAGGCGCCCAAGGTGCCGGCGGCGCCGACCAAGCCCGAGCGCGATCCCTACGCCGACGCGGTCTTCGTCGCGGGCGAGCCGCCGCTGCCCGCCGAGGACGCGATCACCTTTGCGGTGCTGCCCGACACCCAGTTTTATTCGCAGAAGCATCCGGATACTTTCCTCGCGCAGACCCGCTGGGTCGTCGAGCAGCGCGAACGCCGCCGCATCGCGGGGGTGCTTCACCTGGGCGACATCACCAACAGCAACACCGTGCCCCAATGGGAGAACGCTCGCCGCGCGCTCCAGGTCCTGCTCGATGCGAAGATGCCGCTGTGCCTGGTGCCGGGTAACCACGACTACGGTCCCGGCGGGGGTTGCGCGGACCGGACCACGCTGATGTCGCAGTACCTGCCGGTCGCGGAACTGGCGAAGGCCGCCCACTGGAAGGGCACCTACGACAAGGAGCCCGATCGCTCCGAGAACAGCTGGCATTTCCTCGAGGCGGGCGGGCGTCGTTTCCTGGTCCTCTGCCTGGAGTTCGGGCCGCGCAACGACGTGCTCCGGTGGGCGAATGACGTCGTGGGGGCGCACCCCGACCGGGAAGTCATCCTCCTCACCCACGCGCACATCTACCACGACGATACGCGCTACGATCAGGTCCGCTTCGGCAAGAAGCAGAACCACAACCCGCACACCTATTTCGCGAAGGCCCAACCCGACATCAACGACGGCGAGGAGGTCTGGACGAAGCTGATCGCGCGGCACGAGAATTTCATCCTGACCTTGAACGGCCATGTCACCGCCGATGGGTTGGGGCGTTTCGTCTCGGCGACCCCGAAGGGCCGGCCTGTGCCGCAGGTGCTGGTCAATTTCCAGATGAAACCCAACGGCGGCGACGGTTGGCTCCGCCTGATCGAGATGCGCAAGGACGGCACGATGCGCACCTTCGACTATTCGCCGACGCGCAAGCAGACCAACGCCTCGCCGCAGAACCAGTTCGCGATCCCCTGGGCCTGAGCCCGGTGGTCATCGCGCCGGCGCGACCGGGATCAGGAAGCGCAGCAACGCCTGCCGGAGCCGTTCCTGCTCGGCCTGCCGGGCCTTCTCCTCGACGCCGGCCCGGTCGAGCTGCTGCGCACGCCAGCGGCGGTGGGTGTCCTCGTCGGAGACCCAGGCGCTGAGGCGAAAGGGCAGGGGGACGGTCGCGATCGTGGGCTTGGCCTCCGGAGCCGTGGCGCGGAGCGCCTGCTCGCCGGAGGTCGCCGAGCCGCTCGCCGGATCGAAGGTCGGCAGGCCGCGGGAAGCGGCGAGGGGACGGTCGGGGCGTTCCGGAGCTTTTCCCGCCGACCCGCTGGGGCCGGGACCGGAGGCCACCGGCGTTGGTTCGACCTCGCCGATCGCGATGCGCAGGCGTTCGCTCGGCTCACGTCCTTGGTCGGCGGCCGCCCCGGTCGGCAGCGCAAGACGGGTGTTCGTCGCGGCGGCTCGCGCCGGTCCCGCTTCGGGTGAGGGGAGCGTCAAGCCGTTCACCGCGGGCTTTGTCGGCGCCGTCTCGGCCAGACCGCCGATCCCGGAGATCGGCCGCCCGGTCCGTTCCCTGCCCAGGGGCGCGAGCGCCGCCAGGCCAGGAAGACTCGTCGCATCTGCGGGGCGGCCGCTTGCCGGCTCGTCCACGCTCGCGAGCGGAAGCCGGGGCGACAACCCATCCCGGGGAGCCGGGGCTTCGCCGGCAGGCAGGTGCAGCGCAGTCGGGGCTTCGCGGTGAGCCGAGAATCCGACGATCTCGGGTAGGGTCAGCCGAGGTCGCTCGGTCGTCGCCGGCTCCGTGGCGTCGAGGCCCGGTAGGCGCAAGGAGGTCCTCGGCGGACGGCGACCCGTCGTCGCGGCGGGCACGGATAGTGGCAAGGCCATGTCCGTCCGAGAGTCCTTCGTCGCTTGCCCCGGTTCGATCGCCAGTGGCGTGGCCGGCGCGGCGTTGGGGCGGGCGAGGTCGGGTACCGCGATTTCGAGCGGCGGGATCGTTCGCGGGGTGGGGCTGGCCTCGGGCGGCGACTTCAAGCCAAGACTGGAAGCAGGCGCCCGGGGCTCGGGAGTCGGGCCAGCGTCGATGCGCACAGGTAGCCGGGGCGCATCCGGTCCGCCAGTCGCGGTCACGGGAGGCGGCGTTTCCGTCGGCTTCGCCGCTTTCGGCGGGGCGATGGGGGCCGTTTTGTTCTCCGCGGTTTTCGTCGGTTGGGCCGGCTCCGTAGTCTTCGCGGGGGCGGGCTTCGGGCTGGGCGGGCTCTCCGCGGTCCGCTCGGTCGCGACCAGGCGAGGCTCGCTCTCCGGTTTGGCGCTGCCGGCGGAACTTCGGCCCTGACCGCCCCGCCGGGAAGAGAAGTTGAACCACGATGAACTTTCCTCGCTGCCCGTCGGGGTGCGACAGCCGACCAAGACGAGGGAGCCCGCGGCCAGCAGCCACAGGGTCCATTGTCCGCGACGGCTTTCCATCCGGGCTTACTGTGCGAGAATCTGCATCGCCGTGACCAGGGGCGGGCCGGCCTTCGGGTCGAAGCGGGCCGAGATCGTGAACTTGGCGTCGCGACCGGTCGGCACCGTCTTCTCGACCCGCACCAACTGGGCTCCGGGTCGCTTGTCGTCGCCGAGGGCGCCACGCATGCGTTCGATGAGGGAGTCGTAATCCAGCGTGTCGACGCAGCGATTCATCAGTTTCCAGCCGAGGTCGGGCTCCTTGGGCGCGGTCAGTTTGGCCATCAGTTTCACGGGATCGCGGGTGGCGCCGTCGGCGAATCGATCGAATTGGTAGAGGTAACTGGCCGCGATGGAAAGGGAGTCGTTGCCGACCGCCTCGAGCGCCAGGAGCAGTTCGAACTCCATGGCCGGACGCATCTGGTCGTAACGGGTCCGGGTGGCGACGCCCATGGGCAGGCGGCGGAAGAAACGGTTGGCATCGAGCCAGAGCGTCAGGGCGCCCGGCTGGTCGCTCGCGTAGTGCGGCAGGATCTCGGGGAGCTCGCCGGGCTTGCGCGGACGCGCCTCGGGCCGGGTCAGGCAGAGCCGGATTTCCTTCTCCACGCACGGGGCGGCGGGGTCGCCTTCGAACTCAACCAAGATGATCGCGGTCCGGTTCGTCAGACCAAAGGTAAAAAACCCGCCTTCTGGGTCCATGTAACGGCCCTCCTCATGCTTGATCATCGAGCGGCTGCGGGTGAGGTTCGAGGCGTTCTTGGAGGTCTCGCCGCGGAGCGAGTTATTCAGTTGGTCGGCGATGCGCGAGAGGGCCGCCTCGGCGATGGTCGGGTCGACGACGCGGATCACTAGGCCGCAGAGCATGACCGGGCGGGAGCCGTCGCCGGCGTCCTTGGCGTCGGCGGGAAACTTCGCGAAAGCGTAGAGGTCGGAGTGGGGGTCCAGGCCGTTCTTCACGAGTTCGCCCACGGCGGTGGAAAGGCCTTTGCCGCCCGTGCGCTCCAGCCACTCCGGGAAGGCCTTGCTGCCTTTCTGGCGGAGCTCGTCGGGGCGGAAGGTCAGGACCGCGAAGCTGTCGCCGGGGATTACGTTGGCGGTACCGAAATTGCCGCGGGCCGCCCGTTCGCTGCGGTCGGACATCCAGAGCCAGGCGAAGAGGAGGAGCAGGATGCCGCCAAGGACGGACGCGACGATGACCTCGACCTGGGACCACTGGCCCCGCCGCGGGGCGGGGGCGGTCGGGGCGACCGGCGTCGACGCGCCGGCCAGGTCCGCGGGCGCGGCGCCGGTGCCGCCGGTGACCGCGACGCCAGCGCGACCGCGCGTGAGGGCCATGTTGAAGGCGACCACCAGGGTGACGGCGAGGGGGTCGAAGACCGCAACGAGCGCCAGCATCAGCCACTTTACCACGTCGGTCGCCTCGGCGTCGAAGGCCCGGGCGACAAAGCGGTAGGAGCCGATGTCGGTGGCGGCGATTTGGTCGCGCAATTTGTGAATCTGCTCGGTGCGCTCGCGGTTGACCTTGTAGAGGGCTTCGACTTCGCCTTCGGTCAGGCCAGCCTTGGTTTGGCCTTGCTCCTGCAAGGCGGCGAGCTGCTTCTCGAGTCCGGCGAGGCTCTCTTCTCCGGTTTTGCGGAGGGCCTTTTCCTCACCATCAAGGCGGGTGAGTTCGCCCTTGAACTGGTCGCGCAGCTGAGCGGACTCCTTGGCGGCGTCGGCGTTCACGCGCGCCTGGTCGGCGCGCAACCGCTCGACGCGGGCGGCGCCGTCGGCGCGCAGGCGGGCGACGGCGGCGGAGGCCTCGGTAAGCTTGGCCAGGATCGCCTCGCGCTCGGGCTTCTGCTGCTCGCGCAGCTCCTGGCCTTTCTTCACGTTGTCCTGTTCGAAGATCAGGTAGGAGCTGGTCGTGCCCTGTGCGGTGTACGCGGCCACGGCCTGGTCGAGGACCTTGAGGCGGTCGTTGAGGCCGGTGATGGCGGTCTCTTGGGCTGCGATCGCCTTGGCGACGGCGGCTTCCTCGGCCGCGATGCTCTTGGCGAGGGTCGCGCCGAGCTCGGCGGCGCGCTGGGCCGGGGCGGAGCTGTCCTGGGCGCGGCGGGCGTCGAGGGCCTTGCGCTGTTCCTGCAGGCGGGCCAGCGACTGGGCGAGGGTCTCGCCGGCCTGGGTGATGCGGCCTTGCAGTTTGGCGATGTCCTCGCGGCTGGCGGTGTTGACGCGGACCGTCTTGCCGCGGGCGTCGTCAATCTGCCGCTGGCTGTCCGCGATGGTCTTCTCCAAGGTGACGATTTCGGTCTCGTTGCGGGCGATGGTGGTGGCGGTCTTCTCGTAGGCGCGGGCGAGGTAGCCGTAATTACCGAGGGAGGTGATGGCGATCAGCACCAGCACCGCGAGGGTGAGGTAGAAGCGGAGCACCCCCGTGATCAGGTGCCAGTAGCGGTAGAGGAAGGAAGCGGCGACCAGTTTGCCGACCTCGAGCGAGGCCGCCATGATCATCACTGGGCCTTCCGAGCCGGTGAAGAGCTGACCGAGGCCCAGGACCGAGAAATAGGCCGAGCAACCTGCGATATAGAGGGCCGAGGAGAGGAGGACGAGGCGGAAGCCCCAGGTCAGCGCCTTAGGCTCCTCGCTCGATTGCTGGTCAGGGGAGGGTGTGCTCATGGGCCGGGTAGGGCGGTTATCTACGGGGGGTTCAGGGGGTTGTCAAAAGGTAGATTGCCCCAAGGGGCCCCCCCCTGGCCTTCTCGGGGTGTCCCCCGACGCCCCCCTCGCCCTCCGGGGGTATATTTTTGTTATTTTAAGGCAACCGGCAGGTGATACACCTGTCTCAACCCCAACCCCTCCCTGCCGCCATGAAAATGCACCGCAATTGCCAAGGTGACCACCCCGACATCCGCTCGAGCTGGCGCCGCCGCGAGTTCCTCCAGGTCGGCATGTTCGGCACCCTCGGCCTGACCTTGCCCGGCATGCTCCGCCTGCGGGCGCTCGAGCTCCCCAAGGTGGAGACCTTCGACGCCCTCGCCGATGCCGTGATCCATATCTACCTGCCCGGCGGCATGGCGCAGCATGAGTCGTGGGACCCCAAGCCGTTCGCCGCGCCGGAGTACCGCGGCCCGTTCACGCCGATCAAGACCACCGTCCCCGGCGAGTACGTCGGCGAGAAGTTCGTCAACATTGCCAAGATCATGAACAAGCTGACCGTCGTCCGCTCCATGACGCACGGCGAGGCCGCCCACGAGCGCGGCACGCACAACATGTTCACCGGCTATCGCCCGAGCCCGGCGATCAAGTTCCCGAGCTTCGGCTCCGTCATCTCGCACGAGCAGGGCTCCCGCAACAACCTCCCGCCCTACGTCGTCGTGCCCAGCCAGAGCATCCCCGAGCAGGGCACCGGCTACATGAGCAGCGCCTTCGGCCCGTTCGCACTCGGTAGCGACCCGGCGGACAAGGCCTTCACCGTGCGCGACCTCCTGGCGCCCAAGGACGTCGCCCCGGCCCGCTTCGACCGTCGCCGCGGCCTCCTCGCCTCGGTCGACGAGCATTTCCGCGCCACCGAGAAGTCCGACGCGATCGGCGCGATGGACAGCTTCCAGCAGGCCGCCTACGGCCTCGTCAGCAGCGCCAAGGCCCGCCAGGCCTTCGACCTCGCGCAGGAACCAGATAAGCTCCGCGATGAGTACGGCCGCAACACCGCCGGTCAGCGTTTCCTCCTCGCCCGCCGCCTCGTCGAGTCCGGCGTGCGCATGGTCTCCGTGACGTTCGGCGGCTGGGACCACCACTCCAACATCAAGGGCGGGTTCGAGAACCAGGCCACCCAGTTCGACCAGGCCTTCGCCCGCCTCATCACCGACCTCGCCGACCGCGGCCTGCTCAAGCGCACGCTCGTGCTGGTCAGCTCCGAGTTCGGCCGCACCCCCAAGCTCAATGGCACCAACGGCCGCGACCACTGGCCGCGCGTCTTCTCCGTGGCCATGGCCGGCGGCGGCGTGAAGGAAGGCTACGTGCACGGCGCCTCCGACGCCCTCGGCGGCGAGCCCGACCGCGACGCGGTGGGTCCCGAGGACCTGGCCAAGACCATGTACCGCGTCCTCGGCATCAACGCCGACAAGCGCATCGTCTCCGACGGCGGCCGGCCGATCGACATCGTGAACGGCGGACGCATCATGACCGACTGGCTCGCCTGAGCCCGCCGTCCGCCGTCCGCGCGTCATGTTCGTCCGACTCCTCGCGCCGCTCCTGCTGACCCTCGCGGTCGCGCGGGCGGCGTACCCTGATTTCACGGGCACCAAGCCCAATGGCGGGCAGCGCGGCGCCGAGGTCAAGGTGACGCTCACCGGGACGCGTCTCGCCGATTTCGAGGACCTGCTCTTCTACACCCCGGGCTTCCGGGTGAAGGGCGTGCAGAGCGTCGCGGCCGGCAAGGTCGAGCTAACCCTCGCCATCGGCCCGGAGGTCCCCCTCGGCAACCACCTCGTCCGCGTGCGCACGAAGTCCGGCCTCTCCCACGCCCGCCAGTTCTTCGTCAGCCCGTTCGCGAACGTGGACGAGAAGGAGCCCAACGACGATCTTGCCCGTGCCCAGTCCGTCGAGCTCGACCGCACAATCGAAGGCGTCGTCCTCGCCGAGGACGTCGATTACTACAAGGTGGCCATGCGCAAGGGCCAGCGGCTCAGCGTCGAGGTCGACGGCTTGCGGCTCGGCTACGAGGTCTTCGATCCCTACGTCGCGATCCTCGACAAGGACCGTTTCGAGAAGGCCGCCTCCGACGACACGATCCTCCATCGCCAGGACGGCTACTGCTCGTTTGTCGCCGAGTATGACGGCGATTACTTCGTGATGGTCCGCGAGTCCTCCTACCGCGGCGGCGGTCGTTCCTTCTACCGTCTGCACCTCGGGAGCTTCCCCCGGCCGGACGCCGTCTACCCCGCCGGCGGTAAGCTGGGCACCAAGCTTGCCGTCAGCTTCGTCTCGGGGAAGGACGCCTTCACCGAGGAGGTCGCCTTGCCCGCCGAACCCCGTGCCGACTTCCAGCTCTTCGCCCGCACCCAGGTCTCCGCCCCGTCCGGCAACGTCTTCCGGCTTTCGACCGTCGATAATTTCCTCGAGGCAGAACCGAACGACAAGACCGACGCGGCCAACGCGGTGCCTCCGGCCGAGGCTTACGCCCTCAACGGCGTCATCGGCCAGCCGGGCGACGCCGATTTCTTCAAGCTCACTTTGAAGAAAGGGCAGGTGCTCGAGGGCCAGTGCCTCGCGCAGTCCCTCGGTTCGCCCCTGGATCCCGTGGTACGGGTCGCCAACGCCGCCGGCACCGACCTCGTCTCCAACGACGACGGCGGCGGCATGCGTCGCCTGGATTCCCGCTTCCGCGTCACCGTCCCGGCCGACGGCGTCTACACCCTGCGCGTACGCGACCACCTCGAGCGCGGCGGCGCCAACTTCGTGTACCGCGTCGAGCTGACCGCGTCCTTGCCCAGCCTCACGTTCGCCTCGCCGGATTATACCGTCAACGATTCCCACTACCGCCAGTTCATCGCGGTGCCGCGCGGCGGGCGCATGGCGCTGCTGCAGAACTTCACCCGCTCCGGCGTCAGTGGCGACTACCGCTTTGAGGCCCCCGGCCTCCCGGCGGGCGTGCGCCTCCTCGCCGACGCCGCCCCCAAGGACCTGCCCAACGTGCCGATGGTCTTCGAGGCCGCGGCCGACGCCCCGCTCGGTCAGGCCGTCGTGTCCCTGCGGATGCTGCCCCTCGACCCCAAGCAGACCGTCGTCGGACGGATGCGCCAGGTCTACGACATCGTCCGCAACGGCAACGTCATCTATTATCAGGGCGTCGAGGATCGCCTGCCCGTCGCGGTCGTCGAGGCCGCCCCCTACGCGCTGGAGATCGAGGTGCCCAAGGTGCCCGTCGTCCAGAACGGCGTGCTTGCCTTGTCCGTGGTCGCCAAGCGCAAGGAAGGGTTCAAGGGCCCCATCCGCGTGTTCATGGTATGGACGCCGCCCGGCATCACCTCGCTCGGTGAGCAGACCATCGCCGAGGGTTCGGATCGTTGCACCTTCGAACTCAGCGCCAGCGCGGGCGTGACGGCGGCCGACTGGAACTTCGTCGTCATGGGCGAGGCTGATGCCGGCGGCGGTCGCGTCTACAACGCCTCCCCGTTCGCGAAGGTCAGCACCGCGCCGGCCTTCGTGGCTGCCAACGCTGTGCCTCTCGCCGCCATCGAGCAGGGAAGGGAGGCGACCCTTGCCACCAACTTCGAAGTCCTGCGTCCGTTCGAAGGCGAAGCCGTGGCTCGGCTGGTGGGCGTACCCGACACCATCGCGATCGCACCGATCAAGGTCACCAAGGACACCAAGGAGCTCCGCTTCACGGTGAAGACCACCGCCGAGTCGCCCGTGGGCAAGAAGGACAATCTGTTCGTCCAGGTCGATGTGCCGGTCAACGGCGCGACCACCACCCACCGGATCGCGCTAGGTTCCGCGCTCCGCATCGATGCTCCGCGCAAAGGCTCCCCCGCGGCCGCTCCGGCCGCCTCGGGCGCCAAGGCGGTCGCCTCGGCGGCCCCCGCCACCCCGGCCACCCCGGCCGCCCCCGTCGCTTTGTCCCGTCTCGAGCAACTCCGCCAGAAGACCGACGCCCCCAAGAACTGACCATGCTCCGCCTCCTCCTGCCCGCTTTCCTCTGCCTACCGCTTCTCCCGGCCGCCGCGTCCGTGACCTTCGAGCAGGTGCGCCCGGTGCTGGAGACGCGCTGCGTCGAATGCCATAATCCCGATAAGGTGAAGGGCAAACTGCTGATGCACACGCAGGCTGCCTTCCTCAAGGGCGGGGCCAACGGCCCGATCGTCGAACCCGGTCAGGCTGACCGCAGCGAGCTCGTGAAGCGCGTCTTCCTCGCGAAGGACCACGAGGACCTGATGCCCCCCAAGGGCGGGCCGCTTCCCGCGGCCGAGCTCGCCCTTCTGCGCGGTTGGGTGGCGGCCGGAGCTCCGTGGACGGCGGGCGTGACGCTCGTCCCTCGCGGCAAGCAGAGCGTCGAGGACCCCAAGGCGGAGCTGCTCCGCAAACTCGCCACGGTGGAGAAGCTCGAGATCTTCCCGCCCGAGGTGCGCCTCGAGACCCGCCGCGACTCCCACCGGCTCGTCGTCTTCGCGACCTTCAAGGATGCCACCACGCGCGACGTCACGGCTTTCGCCGACGTCAAGGTCGCCGACCCGAAGGTGGCGGCGCTCGCCGGCGACGTGCTTCGCCCGGTCGCCGACGCCGGCGCGACGGAGGTCGTCGCGGCCCTCGGCGGCCTGACGGCCCGAGTGCCCGTCACCGTCAAGGACGGCGTCCAGGACCGCGCGGTCTCCTTCCGCCTCGACGTCATGCCGGTCTTCCTCCGCGGCGGGTGCAACGCGGGCGGTTGCCACGGCGCCGCGCGCGGCAAGGACGGCTTCCGCCTCTCGCTCTTCGGCATGGATCCCGCCGGCGACTACGTCCGCCTGACCCGCGAGATGGTCGGCCGCCGTATCAACCTCGCCATCCCCGAGGAAAGCACGCTGGTCGAGAAGGCCGTCGGCGCCGTCCCCCACTCGGGCAACAAACTCTACGAGCCGGATTCCGCCTACAACCGCACCATCCTGGAATGGATCGCCGGCGGGGCCAAGGACGACGTCCCCGGCGTCGCCAAGGTCACCGGCATCGAGGTGTTCCCGCCGGCGGTCGTGCTCGAAGGCGTGGACGCCGCGCAGCAGATCACCGTCCGTGCGACCTACTCCGACGGGACCGACCGCGACGTCACCGACCTCGCGCTCTTCATGTCGAACAACGACCCCGTCGCCAAGGTCGGCAAGGACGGCAAGGTCCGTTCCGGCGAGCGCGGCGCGGCCTTCATCCTCGCCCGCTTCGACGTCTTCAGCGTGACGGCGCAGGTGCTCGTCATCCCGAAGGACCTCGTCTACGCCCGCCCGGCCGCCGCGGAGCTCAACTACATCGACCGGGCCGTCAACGAGCGGCTGCACAAGCTCCGCATCCTGCCCTCCGGCCTTTGCACGGACGAGGAATACGTGCGCCGCGTGACCATCGACGTGGTCGGGCTCTACCCGACGCCCGCGGAGGTCCGCGCCTTCCTCGCCGATACCCGCCCCGACAAGCGCGCCCAGCTGGTCGAGGCCCTCCTCCAGCGCAAGGAGTTCACCGAACTCTGGGTCATGAAGTGGGCCGAGCTCCTGCAGATCCGCTCCGGCATCAACCAGGGCAACAACGCCCCGCCGTTCTACAAGAACGCGCTCCTCTACTACAACTGGCTGGCCGACCGCATCGGCGCCAACGTGCCCATCGACCGCATCGTCGTCGACCTGCTCTCCGCCAGCGGTGGCACCGTCTCCAACCCGCCCGTCAACTACTACCAGACCGAACTCGACAAACTAAAGCTCAGCGAGAACGTCGCCCAGGTCTTCATGGGCATGCGCATCCAGTGCGCCCAGTGCCATAACCACCCGTTCGACCGGTGGACGATGGACGACTACTACGGCTTCAACGCTTTCTTCGCTCAGGTGGGCCGCAAGAACACGGACGACCCCCAGGAAGTCATCATCTATAACGGCAAGTCCGGCGAATCGCAGCATTTCCTGACCAAGGCGAACATGAAGCCGAAGTTCCTCGGCGGCGACGCCCCTGACCTCAAGCCCGGAGACGACCGCCGGCGCGTGATGGCCGAGTGGCTGGCCTCGCCTCGGAACCCCTACTTCGCGCGCAACGTCGCCAACCTCATCTGGGCCCACTTCCTAGGGGTCGGCGTGGTGGATCCCGTCGATGATGTGCGGGTGTCGAACCCGCCCTCCAACCCGGAGCTGCTCGGCGAGCTGGCGAAGCGCCTGACGGAGTACAAGTACGATGTGCGCCGCCTCGTGCGCGACATCACCGCCTCCGCCGCCTACCAGCGCAGCACCAAGGTCAACGAGAGCAACGCCGGCGACAAGCTGAACTTCGCCCATGGTTCCGTCCGCCGCGTCCGTGCGGAGGTCCTGCTGGACGCGATTTCCCAGATCACCGAGACGCCGAACAAGTTCCAGGGTCTCCCGGTCGGCGCCCGCGCGGTCCAGATCGCCGACGGTGCCGTGAGCAACTACTTCCTGGCCACCTTCGGCCGCGCCAAGCGCGAGTCGGTGGCCTCGTCCGAGGTGAAGACCGACCCCAACCTCTCGCAGGCCCTGCACCTCATGAACGGCGACGCGGTCAACGACCGCATCCGCCGCGGCAAGGTCGTCGAGCGCCTGATCGCCGACGGGCGCAAGGACCGGGAAATCGTCGATGAGCTCTTCCTGCGCGTCTTCGGGCGCGCCCCGCGGACCGAGGAGGTCGCCGCCGTGACCCGTTCCCTCGCCGCGGATCCCGCCAACCGTCAGGCGGTCCTGGAGGACCTGTTCTGGGCGCTGATGAACTCGAAGGAGTTCTACTTCAACCACTGAGCCCGGCCCGCCGCCCATGTCCGCCGTCGTCCCCGCCCCACGTCGCTGGTTGAGCCGCCGCTTCCTTGTGCTCGCGGCGGCCGTCGCCTTCGCCGGTGCCGTCCGCGCCCAGGACGCCGAGAAACTCACCTACGACGACCACATCCGGCCGGTGCTGGAGAATAAGTGCTTCTCGTGTCATAACCCGGACAAGAAGAAGGGCGGACTCGACCTGTCCAGCTACGCCGCGCTCCTCGCGGGCGGCGGTGGCGGCGCCGTGGTCGACGCCGGCAATCCGGCCGGCAGCAGGCTCTGGACCTGCAGCTCCAAGAAGGAGGAGCCTTTCATGCCGCCGGAGGGCGCACCGCTCGACGCGAAGGACCTTACCTTGCTCTCGAAGTGGATCGCCGGCGGCCTGCTGCAGGCCAAGGGCAGCGTCGCCCGCAAGTCCAGCCAGCCCAAGGTCGACCTCGCCTTCGACGCCGCGGCCGGCAAGCCCACCGGGCCCGCCGCCCGGCCGACCGACGTCCTGCTTGAGCCGGTGATTGTCACGCCCCGCACGACGGCCATCACGGCCATGGCGGCCAGTCCTTGGACCTCCTTGCTCGCGGTCGCCTCGCCCAAGCAGGTGCTGCTCTACGATACCGACACCCGCGAACTGGCCGGCATCTTCCCCTATCCCGAAGGCTACGCCCGCTCCCTCAAGTTCAGCGCCAACGGTTCGCTCCTGATCCTCGGCGGCGGCCGCGGCGGCAAGTTCGGGCACGCCGTCGTCTGGGACGTGCGGACCGGTCGCCGCGTCACCGAACTTGGCAAGGAGTTCGACCAGGTGATGTCGGCCGACATCACGCCCGACCACCGCAAGGTCGCCCTCGCCACCAACACCAAGAAGGTGAAGTGCTACGACACGGCCTCCGGCGAACTGCTCTACACCATCGCCAAGCACACCGAGTGGGTCACGGGCGCCGACTTCAGCCCGGACGGCATCCTGCTCGCGACCGCCGACCGCAACGGCAACGTGATGGTCTGGGAGGCCGATAACGGCGGCGAGTTCTACAACCTCGGCCAGCACAAGGGGGCGGTGACCGACCTCGCCTGGCGGGCGGACTCCAACGTCCTCGCCAGTTGCGGCGCCGACGGCACAATCACGACCTGGGAACTGAAGACCGGCAAGCGCGTCGCCAACTGGTCCGCCCATGGCTCCGCCGTCCAGTCCGTCGCCTTCACCCCCGACGGGCGCCTGCTTTCCTGCGGCAACGACGGCACCAGCGCTCTCTGGGCCATCGACGGCAAGCGCGTCCCCCAGGCGCAGGCCGGCAAGCAGGCCGACGTGGTCTCCAAGGTGACGGCCCTCGCCGACGGCAAGACCTACGTCACCGGTAACTGGCTCGGGGAAGTCCGTTTCCACGAGGTCGCGACGGGTCGCGACCTGACTCAGGTCCCGAGTAACCCCGCGCGCATCCGGCAGCGGATCGCCTCGGCGGAAGGTCGCCTCGCCGAGTGCATCGCCTTGCAGTCCTCGCCCGCGGCCGCCGCCCCGACCGCCGAGCAGGTCGCGGCCCGCGCGGCCGCCGCCGCGGCTCAGGCCCGCCTCGCCCCGTTGCAGGGCAGGATCGCCGCCGGCAACCAGGAGCGCGAGGCCTTGCGCGCGACCCGCGAGAAGACGACCGATGTCGCCGCCCGCGCCGAGCTGGCCAAGAAGATGGCGGTCATCCGCGAACAACTCGCCCCATCGGTGGCCGCGGCCGACAAGGACCGGGCCTTCCTGCGCACGGAGGGCTTCGATCTCGCCTGGCTGAACACCGAGCTCGCCGAGCTCGCGGCCCGCGCCGCCGAGACGGCGAAGACCATCGACTACTGGACGAAGCAGAAGGTGAAGGTCAAGGGCGCCGAGCTCGCGGCCGCGACGAAGGCCTTGGAGGCCCAGCAGAAGGCCGCGGCCTTTTACCGCGAGGAGACCGCAAAGACGACCGCCCGCGCCGAGCTGCTCGCCGGGCAGGAAAGCCGCGCGGCCCAGCTCCGCACCGCCGCCGACGAGATCGCCGCGCTCCGCGTCCGGATCGTCGCCCTCCAAGCCGCCGAGTTCAACGTCACCGTCCTGTCCGAGCGCGACAAGCTCACGAAGCTCGAGGCCGACATCGCCGATGCCCTGGCGGGTCGCGAGGACAACCTCAAGGCCCGCGAGGCCGCCGGGGCCAAGGTCGACCCGGCGCGCCGCGAGGCGGACCGCCTGGTCGCGGCCGTGCCCGGCGAGGCGGCCGCTGTGGCGAAACTGCAAGCCGCGCTGGCCGACCTGGATAAGTCGCTGACGCCCCTTCGCCTGGAGGAGTCCGCCGCCGCCGCGAAGGTCGAGACCCAAGCCAAGCTCGTGGCCGAGGCCGAGGCGAACCTGACCGAGTTCCTGAAGCGCCGCGACACCGAGGTCGCCGCCGCCAAGGCCGCCATCGAGGACTACGGCCGCGCGATGCGCCCGGTCCGGCTCCGGCTGACCGACGTCGCCGCCCAGCTCGAGGCTTCCGGGAAGCAGCTGAAGGATCTCAAGGTCGCGCAGGAGACCGCCACGCGCGACCTCGCCACCGCGACCGCCGCCCTCGCGACCGCCGAGTCCGCCGCCGCGGAGGCTGCGCGTTCCCTCCTCGGGGCCCAGGTCGCCGCGGACCTCGTCGCCGCCAACCTCTCCGCGGCGACCATGACGCTCGCCTCGGCCCGTTCCTTCCGCGGGTACCTGACTTTCCGCCACGCGGCCGGTCTGGCGGAGGCCGAGGCGGCCGTCGCCGCCGCGGAGGCCGTGCGGCGTCGCGCCCAGACTGCCGTCGCCGCCGCGGAGGCCGCGGTGCCGCGCTCCCGCGATGAGATTGCTCGCCGGACGGCCGCGGCCGCCGATTTCCGCCGGAAGCTCGCCGAGCTCGGCACCGAGGTCGCGAAGAATGAACAGGGCGTCGGCCCGCTCACGACCGAGCGCGACGACCTGACCAAGAGCCGCTCCGCCCAGCTCAAGGAGTACGCCCGCCTGCAGGCCCGCCCGGCCCTCGTGGACAAGGAGCTTGAGGCCAAGTCCACCCCGTTGCGCGAGCGCCTTAAGGTCGCCCAGGAAGCGCTCAAACCGCTGGAGGCCCCCTTGGTCGAGGTCCGTGCGCGGCTCGCCGCCGCGCTCAAGCCCGTCGAAGCCAAGCGCACGGAGGTCGCCGCCGCGACCACGAAGCTGGCCGCAGCCCGTCAGGCTGCCGCCGCGGCTGAGAAGTCCCACGCCGCCTTGGTGCGGGAGATTCCCGAGCGCGGCCGCAACCTCGAGGAACTGGCCCGTTCGCTCGCCGAACTCCAGCCGCAGGTCGAACCCCTCAAGGCCAAGGTGAAGGCGATCGAGGCCCAGTACCTGGCCATGTTGCCCAAGAAGTGACGGGGGCCCGGGCGACGTCGCTTTCCCCTCGAAATCGCCGGCTCGCCCCCTAGGTTGCGTCCATGCCGCCCCGCTGCCTGCTGCTCGCCTGTTGTCTCGTGCTCGGCCTGTCGGCGGCGGAGCCGTCCAAGCCGAATGTGTTGCTGATCGTGGCCGACGACATGGGGTGGGCCGACGTTTCCTGGCACGGCGGACGTTTCCAGACCCCGCGCATGGCGGAGCTGCTCAAGACCTCGGTCGAACTGGACCGCCATTACGTGCAGCCGGTCTGCACGCCGACCCGGACAGCCTTGCTTTCCGGCCGCTGGACTAGCCGCTTCGGGCCGCACGTGCTCGGACCGACCAACCTGCGGGCGTTTCCCGAAGGCACCTTCACGCTGGCCACCGCAATGAAGTCGGCCGGCTACCGCACGGCCATTGCCGGCAAATGGCATCTCGGCGGCAAGTTTGAGTGGGGTCCGCGCCGCTATGGTTTCGACGAGTCCTACGGCTTCCTGACGGGCGCGGTCGATCCTTGGACCCACAAATACCGCAAGGGCGACCTCGAGGATACCTGGAATCGTGACGACGTCCTGGTGCAGGAGGCGGGGAACGCGACCGAGCTTATCGCCGCCGAGGCCGAGCGCCAGATCCGCGCCCAGCGCGGGCCGTGGTTCGTCTATGTGCCCTTCGGCGCCGTGCACATCCCCATCGACGCTCCGAAGGAGTATTTCCGGGCCTACGCGGACGTCCGGTTCAGCCCGGATCCGTTGAAGGACGACTCGATGCGTCGCTACGCCGCCTTCGTGAGCCAGCTCGATGCCAAGGTCGGCCAGCTGGTCGACGCCCTCAAGGCGACGGGGCAGTTGGCGAACACATTGATCATCTTCACCTCGGACAACGGCGGCATCGAGGGCGGGGGCAATCCCTACGTCGGGACCACGAAGGGTAGCCCGGCGGTCACGACGAACGCCCCCTTGCGCGGTTGGAAGAACCAGCCCTACGAAGGGGGGATGCGCGTCAACGCCTTCGCCAGCTGGCCTGGCCGTCTCCCGGCCGGCAAATGCGTCGCCCCGATGCATGCGGCGGATTGGATGCCGACGCTCTGCCGACTGGTCGGAGCCCGGGTGCCGGCTGACGTGAAGTTCGATGGCTTGGACGTTTGGCCAGCGCTGTCCGGCGCCGAGCCACGCCCGGCCCCGCGGACAATCTATGTCCCGCATTATCAGCGCTCCGCGGTCTTCTTCGGCGACTGGAAACTGATCGCCCCGCACGGCAACCCGCAGGGCAAGGCCGAGCTGTACGACCTGGCCACCGACCCCTCGGAGCAGCATGACCTCGCCGCGGAGCAGCCCGCCAGGCTCGCCGAGATGCGCGCCCGCTTCGTCGCCCTCAAGGCCGGCGACCTGCCCGAGATCCCCGCCGGCGCCCAGCTCAAGCCTGCTTCCGCCAAATGAAACTCCTCCCGCTCCTCCTCTGCCTCGGCCAGCTGGCCGCCCTCGCGGTCGCCGCGGGCGTCCCCGGCCCGGTGACCGCGCCGCCGGCGGCGCTGAAGCTCGACCCGTTTTACAAAAAATATGTGAGCGCGACCGGCCTACCCGTCGTGGCCTCCGGCGCGGTCGACGACCATGCGCTCTTGGAGGTCGCCTACCTCGCCGACCTCATGCTGGCCAAACGGCCCGACGTGCGCACGGCGATGATCGCCAACGGTTCTCGCGTCATCATCATGGGCCGCGGCGAGTTCACGACGGACATCCCGGAGTACGCGCACATGAAGCCCAAGGATTACTGGGACGCCCGCGCTCGCGGCCTGGGCGGTTCCGAGACCGACCCGGTCTGCTCCTGCGCGGAGGAGAACATGCTGGCTTTCTCCGGCGACCCTTACGCCGCGGAGAACATCTTCATCCACGAGTTCGCCCATAACATCCACCTGCGCGGCCTGCTCAAGGTCGATCCGACCTTCGATAAGCGGCTCAAGGAGACGTACCAAGCGGCGATGGCGAAGGGCCTGTGGAAGGGCAAGTACGCCGCGACCAACCATCACGAGTACTTCGCCGAGGGCGTGCAGTCCTGGTTCGACGACAACCGCGTCAACGACCACGACCATAACCATGTGCACCTGCGGTCCCAGCTGATCGAATACGATCCGGGCCTGGCCGCGATGTGCCGCGAGGTCTTCGGGGACACCGAACTGAAGTATACCAAGCCGACGACCCGCCTCACCGGTCATATGGCCGGCTACGACCCTAGCAAGGCGCCGACCTTCACCTGGCCGGAGCGGCTGACCGCGGCCAAGGCGGAGATCCGCCGCAAGGCCCAGGAACGCGACCGCAAGGCCAACGCCGCGCCGGCGGGGAAGTAGTCGGGGTGGGAGGGAGAAGGGGCGGGGCAGGGACAGGGATAGGGACAGGGATAGGGACAGAGCAAGGGACAGGAATAAGTCTAGGGTCAGGGTGCTTCGTTTGATGCGGCTAGTTGTACTCCCTCGCCAGCCTGCCAACTTGCCAGCTTGCCCCCTTGTTCAGGCACTCCCTTGCCAGCCTGCCCCCTTGCCCCCCTTTTTTTTATTTAAGGCCGCATGGCCTTGAGGGCCGCCAAGGCGCGGTCGCGGCCGGCGGTCAGTCCGACCAGCGGGGCGGGGTAGGTCTTCCTAAGGACGACACCGGCCTCGGCCAGCACGTGCATCGGTGCCTCCCAGGGTTGGTGGATCCACTCGGCCGGTAGTTTGGCGAGCTCGGGTACCCACCGGCGCACATACTCGCCATCGGGGTCGAACTTCTCGCCCTGGAGCACCGGATTGAAGACGCGGAAATACGGGGCGGCGTCGGCCCCGCAGCCGCCCGCCCACTGCCAGCCCATGGTGTTGGCGCCGAGGTCGGCGTCGACGAGCGTATCCCAGTACCACTTCGCGCCCTCGTTCCAAGGCTGGAGCAGATGCTTCACGAGCACGGAGGCGGCGATCATGCGGACGCGGTTGTGCTGCCAGCCGGTCTGCCACAACTGGCGCATGCCCGCGTCGACGATCGGGTAGCCGGTGCGACCGAGTTGCCAAGCGCGCAGGTGCTGCTTGTTCGGTGCCCACGGAAATTTTTCGAACTCCCGGCGGAGTGGGCGATCGGGGGTTTCGGGAAAGTGATGAATCAGATGCTGGGAGAATTCGCGCCAGCCGACTTCCGCGACGTATTTATCGCCGCCCTTGACCCCGAGATGTCCGGCCGTGCGCACGGCGTCGACGATCTCGAGCGGCGAGATTTGGCCAAAGTGCAGATAAGGGGAGAGACGCGACGTGCCGTCGAGCTTTGGGATATCTCGGTTGGTCGGGTAATCCTTCACCGGTGCGGCCACGAAATCCTTCAGACGTTTTTCGGCTCCCCTGCGGGTCGGGTCCCAGCTCACCGGAAACTCACCGTCCCACTTGATCTTTGGGAGCAAGCCGAGCTTCGCGACCGGTACCGACTTCAGGGGCTGCTCGCTAGGCGGCAGTTTCTTCGGGGCCTTCAAGGGGATCCCGAACTTCAGGTTCGCGAGGCAGTTCTTCCAGAACGGCGTGAAGACCTGGAACGGATTGCCCGCCAGGGTCTTCACGCGGTGCGGTTCGTGCAGGAGGTTGCCGTTGAACGACTCGGCCTTGAGCCCGGCGTTGCGCAGCGAGGTTTTCACCCGGGTGTCGCGTTCGACGATCAGCGGCTCATGGCGACGGTTCCAGGTGACGAGTCCTGCGCCGGTCTCCTGCACCAGTCGCTGGAGTTCGGCGAGGGAATCGCCTTGGCGGATGACGAGCGGCGATCCGGCCTTGTCCAGCTGGGCGGCGAGGTCGTTCAGGGCGTGGTGCAGCCACCAGTTTGAGGCGCCGCCCGGCTGCCAGGCGCCTTCGGCAGCAGGGTCATGGATATAGACCGGGATGACCGGCCCGCCCGCCGCGATGGCCGCCTGCAGCGCCGGGTTGTCGGCGAGCCGCAGGTCTAGGCGAAACCAGACGAGGGATGGTGAGGGCATCAAAGGAAAGGTCAGGGTCAGGTTTAGGGTCAGGGGCCGGTAATCGAGCAGGAAAAGCGGCAGGGCTTGGGGTGCAAGCCGCCCCAAGCGATTGATAGATGCGCACGTCACATGGCTAACACCGACCCCTCTCCCCGGCCCTTCGCCTGGCACTGACCCTGGTACTGGCTCTCTCCAACCGCCACCCCCCAACCCCTATCACCAATGATACTTCTGCCCCTTCTTGATCCGGCGGGCGAAGGTGACGAGGAGCTGGACGGACTGCTCCACCACGGCGAGGTCAACGACTTCGCCGGGGGTGTGCATGTAGCGCAGGGGGATGGAGAGCAGGCCGCAGGCGACGCCGGCATTGGCCATCTGCATGGCGCGCGCATCGGTGCCGGTCGGGCGAGGCTCGGCCTGGACCTGGTAGGGGATGCCCGCTTCCTCGGCGGCCTCGACCATGTGGTCGAAGACGATCGGGTTGATGTTCGGACCGCGGCCGATGATCGGACCGCCCGAGAGGCTGAAGCGACCGAACTTGCGGTTGTCGGCGTCAGGATGGTCGGTCGCATGGCCGACGTCGACGGCGATGCCGACGTCAGGGTTGACGGCTTGGGCGGCGACCTGCGCGCCGCGCACGCCGATTTCCTCCTGCGTGGTGGCGACGGAGGCCACGGTGGCGGCGAGGGACTTCTCCTTGGCGAGGCGCCGGAAGGCCTCCATGCAGACGTAAGCACCAGCCTTGTCGTCGAACGCGCGGGCGACGCCGATACTGCCACGCAGCATCTCCGGGCCGTCGGCGTACACGGCGGGGTCGCCGATGCGCACGATGGACAGGGCGTCGGTACGGTTGTTCACGCCGATATCGATCCACATGTCATGACGCTCCGGGACGCGCTTACGGTCCTCGGGCGAGAGCAGGTGCACGGCACGTTTGCCGGTGATGCCGAGCACCGGACCCTCACGGGTCAGGATGTGCAGGCGGCGACCGGAGGGGATGATCTGGTCGTGGCCGCCGAGGAACTCGAAATACAGGTAGCCCTTGTCGTCGACGTGGGAGATGATGAGGCCGATCTCGTCGATATGGCCGGCGAACATCAGGGTCGGACCGCCGTTGCCCTTGAGGGTCGCGATGCGATTGCCGATGGCGTCCTTCGCGTAGGTATCCGCCGACTTCTCGACGTAGCGATCGACCACCGCCTGCGCGGCGAATTCATGGCCCGTGGGGGATTTCGCGATGAGGAGGTCCTTGAGGAAGTCAGGGTAGTCGGTGATCGCGGAGGATTTTTTGGCCATGGCGCACCCTAAACCGCCGTCGCGTCGGAAGACAAGCGGACGTCGTGGCCTTTTTCGCTCAAATCAACCCGTCCGCCTTACTTGCCCGCCTGCGTGCAGGGAGGGAGCTCGAATTTCACCGGCTCCGGCCCAACCCGCGGGTCGGCGATAGGATGAATCACCTAAGCCTTGATGCGCCTGCAGCGGGCAAGTTCCGTGCGATTATCGCTTCCGCCCTCCGCGCCGCCAAGGTCTTTTAGCATCACGAAGGCGCCGCCGACCCAGCGCAATCCTTAGACGACCCCGAGCCGGTTGAGGTTGGGCGGCGAGATGATTGCGGTGGCGATGGTGAGGTTGCTTTAGAGCGCAGACGAATCGTTGACGCGCCTCCAGAGGTCCCAGGTGTTGAGGCCAGCCAGCGGAATCAGAAAAACGCCGGCGAATGAGCCGAACGAAAGTATGGGGTGTAGCCACATGCTGGCCAGCGTCAGCTGGCCGTAGGGCTCCGTCCCATTAAGTATGAGCCAGCCAAACTGCGCGAAGAGGAAGCCGAAGAGCGTGGTGCCTATGAGCAGCGCCAAGGGGCTCCACAAGAACAGTTTCATGGCATTACTACCTTTTAAGAGGCGACGAAAGAGCCAGGTCACCGCGACGCCGGTCGGCAGGCTGGCTAACAGTATGACGAAGCACCCGCCCCATTGTATCGGCAGCCGCTTGAAATCGTCCGGACCGTTGTCGTAATTGAACAGGGGAATCTGCTCACGGATAATCATCGGCGCCAAGGCCCACAGGGCGCCATAGAGCAAGCCCAGCCGATGGTTTAGCCAGAGTGCGCGGAGATTTTCCATGCCTGAAACGATGGCCTCTGCCCGCGGGTGGGCGAGCGTGGTGTATGTATCTTATAGGATAAAAGTCGTCCTAATGCCCCCGGAGAGGACGTGCCTAAGCGTGTAACGATCAGGGCGTTCGATGGGCCGCGCCGACCTTATTTTTTCTTAGTCTTTTTGACCGGCAGGCCACCCGGGAGCCGCATGTTTTCTTGTCCGGGCAACGGACCGGCGAGAGGCGGGGTCTCGAAATACTTACCCTCGTCCACCATCCGTGGATCGCCCGATGACCGCAGCTCGGCGAAGAGCTGTTCGGTGAGCTTCGCGCGAATTGCGGCGTAGGCGGAATCTTCGGCGACGTTCTTCATCTCGTGCGGATCTTTACCGAGGTCGTAGAGTTCGAACATCGGCCGACGGCCATAACATTGCGTGAAGAGTGCGGACCACTCGGCCGTCTTGCGCGCGCCGACGAACCAGGCCTTGGTCGGGCCCGCGTCGTCGTCGGGGATTGTCACGAAGGTCGTCCGCCCGATTTCGGCAAAGGTAGGTTCGTCGGCGCGGTCGAGGCGGTAATGATTTCCCAGTGGCCAGCGCTCTGGGTGGAAGTTGACGATCAGCACATGGTCCTTGGTGCGCAGCGCACGCTGCGGGTAGGGCGAGTAATCCGGGCGGGCCACCTCGACGTGCCGTTC
>Ga0209107_10000307_pt1 | contig 29161 bp, 21 predicted proteins | sample LakErihyJuly2011_2_FD_187460 | JGI IMG/M metagenome (GOLD analysis project Ga0209107, IMG submission 187460) | Freshwater microbial communities from dead zone in Lake Erie, Canada - CCB hypolimnion July 2011 (SPAdes) (version 2) | ecosystem: Environmental > Aquatic > Freshwater > Lentic >...
CTTACCTCTAAATCCTAATTCAATTCCTAATTCAGCGAAACTCATTTTTACAAAATCACGAATAGTAGTTGTAATTCCAGTTGCTAAAACAAAGTCTTCTGGTTTTTCTTGTTGTAAAATCAAATACATTCCTTCAATATAATCCTTTGCATGACCCCAGTCTCTTTTAGCATCTAAATTTCCTAAGTACAAACAATTGTCCATACCTAAAGCAATCTTTGCGGTTGCTCTTGTAATTTTTCTTGTTACAAAAGTTTCACCTCTTTGTGGTGACTCATGGTTAAACAAGATACCATTACACGCATACATATTATAAGCTTCTCTATAATTCACAGTAATCCAGTATGCATACAATTTTGCAACTGCATAAGGAGAACGAGGATAAAAAGGTGTAGTTTCAGATTGAGGTACTGCTTGAACTAATCCATACAATTCCGAAGTAGAGGCTTGGTATATTTTTGTTTTATTAATTAAACCTAATAAACGAACTGCTTCTAAAATTCTAAGTGTACCAATCCCATCTGCATTCGCTGTATATTCTGGTTCTTCAAAACTTACATGTACGTGACTCATTGCAGCTAAGTTGTAAATTTCGTCCGGTTGAACTTCTTGAATGATTCGAATTAAATTCGTACTATCTGTTAAATCCCCATAATGCAAATGAAGATGTCTATCTGGAATATGTGGATCTTCATAAATATGATCAATTCTTTGAGTATTGAACAATGAGGATCTTCTTTTAATTCCATGAACCTCATACCCCTTGTTCAATAAGAACTCTGCCAAGTAAGCACCATCTTGACCCGTAATTCCTGTAACAATTGCTTTTTTCATGTATATTATTCTTTAAAATAACGCACAAAACTGCGCACATTCAACCTATTTTTTAAACTTTTTGTGTAACCTATAAATAAAAAATCAAACATGTAAAGTGCTTGATTTTCAGCTTACTAATGATTTATGACTAACTGCAAATACCCAATATTAGTGTGGACCACACTAATCCAAATTCCTACCCCATTAACTTCATAAATACACCCACATCCTTCAACATTTTTTCGGTAAACTCAAGGGGTTGGTATAAGGCTACGCGTATTTTTTTATCAATCAAGGTTTCTGCCTTTTCAATTAATTTATATAAATAACCCTTATCTACATCACCCACTATTACCAAATCCACAAAGGGATTATTTTTTCCTAAGGCTAAATCTCCAGTCAGGTATACCTCATCCACATTTCCCAACTTATCCAATACATTTTCAATAATCTGATCCAAACCAACATATTGCATAATCACCCCTCGCAAGGATTTAAACATAGGGTGTTTTGTATTTACAGCGTAATGTTTTGTTTTAGTGTTTTCATCATCGGTCTTCTCCTGTATCAATTGCATATCCAATAACTTATTTAATTCCAAACGCACCGTGTTACTGCTTACTCCTAAGTCACGCTCTAAACCGCGCAAATACACGGTGCTAGCGGGGTTGAGTAGCAATTTGGTAAGTAACTGCACTCTTATTTTACCAGTAAAAATTTTATCTAATATCATTGGGGTAGATGAGATGTTCGAGAAAGTATATAACGGCTTCGCCGCTCTGAGTCACATATTACTCATGCAAACTCAACATTACTTAACAAATATAGCGCAATATTGAGTAGTAATATTAAATTTTATTGAGTAAATTCTGATTTAAATTAATTCGCCCTAGAAATCTCTACCCCCCCCCGTCATATCCAATATCTTAGTTTGAAGGCTAGGGTCAAGGCGTTCAAAAATGCTATTGTTGCTGATAAACTCAGGAACCAGTTCCTTCATTTTACCCACCAGTTCCATTTCATTAGAAATTTTGGAAGCCGAAGTCACTAATAACCTAAGGTCATTAAAGCTTTCATTAATACTGCTAAGTTCAACCTCCCTTACTTTGGCAATCAATATTTTATCGTGGTAAGTAGCTAGGGTATTTTCAGCATCATTCAATAATTCCTCGTATAATTTTTCACCAGGGCGTAAACCACTATAGGTAATATTAATGTCAATGTTTGGGATCATGCCATACAAACGAATCATTTTCTTAGCCAAGTCGGCAATGGCCACAGGTTGTCCCATATCAAAAACAAATATCTCACCGCCATTTCCCATACTACCAGCCTCCAATACCAATTGGCAAGCTTCAGGGATGGTCATGAAGTAACGTGTAATATTTGGGTGTGTTACTGTTAATGGTCCACCTTTTTCAATTTGTTCCTTAAATCGATTAATCACCGATCCATTACTACCTAGTACATTTCCAAAACGGGTAGTGATAAATTTAGTGGTAATATTTTTTTCACTCGATAGTCCTTGAACGTAAATTTCAGCCATACGTTTACTTGCACCCATTACATTGGTCGGGTTAACTGCTTTATCTGTGCTTATCATTACAAACCTTTCAGCATTATACTTCACAGCTAAGTCTGAAACTATTTTAGTGCCTATCACATTATTTCTAATTGCTTCAGTTGGGCAAAGCTCCATCATTGGAACATGCTTATAGGCTGCAGCATGATAAACATAATGGGGTTTAAAACTTTCAAATAAACCTTCGATTCTTTTTTCATTAGTGATATCCGCTAAAAATGAAACGCAGTTAACACGGGTGCCGCGCTCCTGCAATTCTAATTCAATATTATGAAGTGGCGTTTCAGCCTGATCACACATAATAATCATTTCAGGTGCATAGGGTATTAATTGCTTAACAATTTCACTTCCTATGGATCCGGCTGCACCAGTAACCAATACGCGCTTACCTTTTATTTGCGAACGGATTTGATTATTGTTAATTACAATAGGATCACGCTCCAATAAATCCTCAATTTTAATACTTTGTAATTGATTGCTATTAAATTTACCTTCTGCCCACTTACTATAAGGAGGCACACTTAACACTTTAATATCATGGTCCAAACAAAAATCAACTAATTCGTTTTTTCGTTTGGTTGGCATTGTGAAGCTGGCAATAATTAATTCATCAATTGGTTGTAAAGCAGCAATCTTTATAAATTCTTCAAAACGTACTACAGGGATGCCATTTAAATTTTTATTGCTCTTTTTTTTATCGTCATCAATAAATGCAACAATGTGTATGTTGTTACCGCCATGATTTTCTAGTACACGTTGTGTAGCAACACCGGTATCGGCAGCGCCAAAAATAACGACGCTCTTTTTTTTCATCTTATAGTTTTTGGCATAAGCAAACAAAAACTTAATCAATACGCGGTAACTAACTAAAATTAAAAAACTAAATCCTGCATATACAATGACCACTACTGTACCTAATGTAAATTCCTGACTATATCGAAAGGAAATACCATTAACAATAAATAAAAATCCAGCTGAAGCAATGATAGATATACTAATTCTAAAAGCGTCTTGTATACCAGTATATCTTACAATACCTGAATAGGTTTTAATGGAAGTAAATACTAATGTATTAATTATAGCAACCAATACAAATGTATTAAGTACTGCTTCCCAACTTAAGCCTACTAAAGTTAGGTTCTGCTTTATAGCAATAGCTAAAAAAAGAGAAAATAAGGTACCCCCAATATCTAATAAGAATATAATCCACCTAGGTACAATATTAAAATTTTTAAACATGATGTTTGTTTTTGTTTGAATCATACAACGGGGGGATTGTATTAATTATTTTTATAGCCTAAGAAATAAACTAATTAATTACGCTATTAATTTTTTATATAAACTCGAAAACACTAAATATAATATGGTTAAAAAGCCAGCTAAAAATCCACCTAATACCAATGATTTTAATTTGCCAATTTTTTCTTTTTCTAAGGGAAAAGATGGTCGGTCAATAATTTGCAATAAAGGAGTTTCTTTTCTCAAAGTAACTTTAGCAAGTTCTAAATTTCCAACTAATTGTGTAAGTATCGCAGTATTCGCCTGAACATCCACCTGCCTACGTGCACTTGGAGTTCTTCTCACATTCATTGCTGAATTTAAATTAAACACATTATCTGAAGCTGCGGCAACACCAGTTATAGCACTATTAAGTTCCGCACGAATACTATCTGCCTGATGTTGCAAAATGTCAACATTCATTTTCGATTTCTTACTTTTAATTTCTACATAGTATTCAGATGTTTCCTTTGCTATAGTCTCACAAAAAACTTTTGCAAATTGTTCATTAGTTGAATTCATCTCAATACTTAAAATGCTTACTTTTTTATCTTTCTGAGATATAACTAAGCCTGTTTTAATTAATCCTGAAGCTAAATTTTTTAAGATAGAATCCTGCTGTAATGTAAATTTTGATCTGTCTGCATCAATAGGAAAGTTTACACTTTTTAACAGGGGCTTTTCATCCCAGTCTTTTTTTATTTCGTTGAATGCTAAATAATATTCAACTAAGCTTTGAACTTTACCATCAACTTCAATGGGAGATAATAATGTTTTTTCAACGAGTTTTCGACTCTTCATTAGTTCAATTAAATTGGCGCCCGAAAATGCGCCACCACCACTTGAACCTAAATCAATTCCAAATTGGCTTGCTAATCCTAAAGCGCCACCTAATCCACCACCACCACTCTTCTCTTCTTCCATCGCAAATGTTAATACCGCTTTATAAGTAGGCTTTTGAAAATAAGCATAAGTAAACCCAATAAGTCCACCTATAATACCAACAAGTACAATTAACTTCCACTTTGTTAATAAAAAATGATACCACTCTGTTATTTTTAAAAGCAATTCCTTCAACGATATTTCGTCGTTATCAATGGGTGGTGTAATATTTTGATCAGCCATATTTTTTATATTAAACTATTGGGGGGATAATTATTTACTCAGTAATTGTAGTGTTGCAAGCGAAGTACCTATTTGTGCAATGATGGTTACATATTGCAATATTGTTGTCATTGCATCTTTCCTAACCGCACCTTCAGGTAACACTACTTCTGAACCTGGCTCAATACGCGGATTGAATCTAAAAAATCCAAATGTTTTGGTTCGTTTAGATCTTCCATTATAATACACTACATAAGCTTTGTTACGCCTTGCGTTATCAGTAATACCTCCTGCGGCACTTATACATTCACCCATAGTAATACCATCGTGATAGGTAATAGTTATTGGCCTTAAAACACCCCCTCTAATCGTTACCTTGTTATCTAATTTAGGAATCACTATTTCATCTTTATCAGCTAATACTAAATCATAATAACTGCCAGGGTTTTTTAAAATTTGTTCAATATCTAAAGCAATTTTTTGAACATTTTCCAGTTTTTCATTTTGTATGCCCGCTTTTTTTAAACTATCTTTTATCACTTGAGAAATAGTGTCTGCCTTTATTCCTTCTCTTTTGATAAATGCGCCATTTGAAAAGGCGTCACCAATAACACCGCCTGCCCTATTAATAATATCACTCACCCTTTCCAATCTGTTGGTTAAATTATAATTACCAGCAAATTGTACTTGACCTGTAATTGTTACAACTTGGCTTTCAGCAAAACCTACTTTTTTGGTAATACTTATAACATCATAAGGCTGTAATACAATATCACTATTGCCTGGTGTAAAATTCAAATTAGCATCAAGTTCTGTTGTAAGAAGCGTTGCAATAATATTATTATTTGTTTTATCACCTTCTTCATACATTCTTGCTACTTCCACTTTTTTATTCGCAGCAAATGTACTTCCTCCAGCTAGTGTAATTAAATCCTTCACTGTCATACTATCCGCATACTGATATTTTCCTGGATGATGCACTTCGCCGTAAATGCGAACATCTAAACTATCTCTTAAATCTAAAATTGAGGTTACATATAGTTCATCTTCTCTTTGTAAATAAATATTTTCAGATTTATCCCCAGATAATGCTTTGCCTAAATCAATATTTACAATCTCTTTTAACAAATTTGGTTTTAATCTAAATAATTGTGCGCCGCTTGTGAATGCATCCTCTTTTAAGCCATCTCCCTTTTTTATCAAATCTGAAATTCTCATCCCTTCAAATAATTCATACGTATCTGGTCGATAGATGGCACCGGATAATTTTACTCTATTTCGGTAACGATCAATAATTTTTGAAATCATCATTACATCGCCTCCAGAAGGAATATATTTATCGAAATCTGAGGCAATTAAATCTTTTACTGCTCTTTCCTTATCAGTTTTCTGTAGCACTTTTACAAGTGCGGTATAAGCTGTATCATCAAACCCACCGGCATAATCTAAAACATTTCTAAAAGTTTCATTCGCAATGGGCTCAAAAATTCCTGGGCGTTTTGCTTGTCCTTTAATTTCAATGCGACTTCCATATGCAGGTATACGAATCACATCATTGTCCTTTAAGGACATCATTTGTTTCTGATCCCCATATTGCATAAACTGATACAAATCAATTTTGCTTTCCACTTTATTATTCCTAATTAATTCAATATTTCTGAATGATCCTATTTCATTAGGACCCCCTGCTTCAGTTAAAACACTTAACACATTTGACAATGAGCTTACATTGTATTTACCACTTTTCATGGCACCTATGACACTTACTTGAATGGTCCTTATATCCCCGACTGCTAATGCTAATTTAGATTCACCTGAAAGCAAGCTAGAATATACCGTGCGTGCCATTTGTTGTTTAATGCGCTCATTTGCCGCTTCAATGGTTAATCCACCCACTTTTACTTGACCTACATTCTCGATTTGTACCCTCCCTTCCTTACTTACTAATAAATCAGAAGTATATTCTTGTACGCCATATACAACCAGTTTCAAAACATCATTTGGGCCTACGATATAGTTGATGGGAGTCGCAATATTTTGATTGGCTGCAAAGCCAGTGTTTTCATTGCTAAATAATTCTGAACCATAAATCAATGGATTAATTTTTTTAACAGGAGTTTGTTCAATATCTATACTATCATCAAAATTAATTTTATCTTTTTTCTCTTTAGTCAATTTCTCATCATATTTGAATAAAGGATTTTTTTTACCTCCTGCTTTTTGAGCGCTATTTAGCCTTGTTTTTAATTTAGTAAACTCACTTAATGGCATTCCCTTGGCAACCGCTTGATCCTGAACTTGGTCAATGGTAACTCCTTTTGACTTTAACTGCTGTTGTATTTGGCTTATATCAGATTCGGTTAATGCGTCCGCTTTAAAATTACTTAGGTCCTTTTGACTTAGTATCCCTTGCGCCTGGGAAGTATAAATACATAAATTAAAAGCTAGTAGCAAAAATAGGTTCTTCAATAAAAATTTGAATCTTTCTTTTGGTATCATTTTGGTCATAGTAATTTAAACGTTAAATGAAGGAGGGTAATTTTAGTGCAAAGCTTCGCTTTCCTTAGTCCCAGTACAAGTATATAAAGGGTTAATAAACAATTGTTTACATCAAAAAAATAAAATTTTTAAGTGCTGAAAAACTAATTAAAGTTTAATAATGGTGCTTAAAAATAGGTCCGTATTTGTTTTAACAAGCAAAGCATATTAAAATTCATACCAATAAATTTAGGGGGAGTGGATTTATCATACAAAAGTACTCGAATAATTACTAAAAAAAAATTTATACAGTGTTTATTTACATTAAGTTAAGCATCAATATTTATACTTAATTTAATGTTAATTATGGACTGAAATAAACTGTCCTTATTACAACGTTTTTGTAGCTATACTATTGTTGTGAATGTAGAATAAACTTAAAATTGGCGCGAAAACATAAATTCTACCTTCTAAAATCGGTATTTAACTAGGAGTTGGGTAATTTCCTTTAAAATTGAAGGTAATTAAGAAAATTAGAGCAGTTTTTAGCCAAAAAGAGGCATTTTGGGGTGATATTTGAAGATTTATGGCCAAAAATGATAATTTTTGAACTTTGCAAAAGATCATTGAATATCGTTACGGTAATATAAAACTTGTAAGTGGCCTAATTATGGTGGTAATGGCGATAAATCAAAGACTAGTTTTAAACACTAAAAAGTAAAGTATGCTTGAACAAAAGCTTATTAATAAACCAATGAATAAGCCCATATACCATTTTGTTTCACTTTTTTCTAAAGGGTATACAGGGCTATCCACAATTTGAACAGTAGGTGTTTCCTGAATTAAAGACGCTTTAGAAGCTTCTAAATTAGTAACAAGTTGGCCATAAATAGAAGTAATCATTCCCTTGTCCCTTTGAGATATTTCTGAATTTATTGCCTCGTTCACATTTGAAAAATTACCATTTAGTAATAACAAGGCGTCCTGACGAGTTGATTGTGTTTTATAATTTAATAATGCATAAATACTATCAGTCCTTTTCTCAAGTCGTGCTACATTTTTTCTTAGTCTTCCTACTTTTGTTTCAATATAAAAATCTGTTGCTATTTTTAATATATTTTCAGAAATTAACTTACTCAGGTTTTCTTCTTTGGTAATTACTGTCATTTTAAAAAATCCTAATTTTTTATCTGGCTTTACAACAGCTAATTCTTTTTCCTCAATGCGGTTAATAATAATTTTTAATAAACTGTCTTGTAATCTATAATTCTTATCGGGCTTAGCAAATGATATTTCCCGCCCAATTTTTGAATCATTTGCCCATTTCGATTTGTATTTATATACTTCAGCATATTTATCGGCTATGCTATAATTACTGTCATTTGAATAGGGCATTTTCAAACATTGTGCCATAAATGTTTTGGATTTTAATAGTTCCAATACATTGTCACCTGATAATACGGTATTATTAGAACCTGTTAATCCAGTTATATCCATACCTAATGATCCACCTAATGATGACAACAATCCGCCACCAGCCATACTTTTACTTTCTTCCACTAAAAATACAGTATCAGCAATATACCTTGGTGATTTTAAAAAACTATAAGTAATACCCAACACGCCACCTACAAGTGTAGCCAATAAAATTATTTTGAAATTATTTTTCAAAATTTGAATTATTAAACTAACCCATTCTTTTACCCAAGCGCTCATTGAAAAGCTAGGTTCATTAATTATATTGGAAGCGTTATTTTGATTATTTTCAACTGACATAGTAATAATTATAATTTTAATATAGCCGCTAAACCTACTAATGCTGATAAAATACTGGTGATGGCCGATAATTCAGCGACTGATAATCCTTTTTCTTTATCAGGCATTTCAGGTACAAATATTCTACTTCCCGGTGTTACTCTTGGATAAAATTTTAAAAACAAAAAGCGTTTTTGTTTTTTATTAATTCCGTTACCATATTGTATATAAGCCTTTGCTAATGATGCTCTATTTTTTACACCGCCCGCAGCTGATATGTAGGATTTAAAACTTCCTGATTCATACCTGGTTAATTGTGGACTATATACAGCGCCAATGACTTGTACAAATGGATCGTTACGTGAAATAAACAAACTATCTCCAGGTAATAATGCCAATGACAAATCACGAGAATTATTATTGGCAACATCTACATTAACGCCAATCAATACCCCTTTACGGTATACTTGTAAATCCTTTAAGGAGCCATACTTAGTTAAACCACCTGCCCTTGCTAATATATTTTCAATGGTTTCATCTCTTTTTTCCAACACATAATTACCCGGGAAATATACCTCACCTGCCACTTTAATATCCCCTAAAAATACAGAGTTTAATAACCTAGGTACAAAAATGTAATCTTGCGCCTGTAATGTAAACGTGTTATCCTTGTTACTTAAATTTGAATCTAATTCAAGTTTGATCAAATCCACTAGCTGATTAGCCAATGAATCAGTTCGGTTATTTTTTATTCTAGACAGCTCAACTCTGTGATAAGCTGCATCTTTCATAAATCCACCACTCATGGCAATCACATCCTGTATTTGCATACCCGCACGGAACATTATTTTTCCTGGGTTGCGCACATGACCGCCAACAGTGATATATTGGACTTCCTCTAATTCTTGTCTTGTATATATTTGAATGCTATCCTCACGCTCCAAAATAAAATCAGTATTATTTTGCCCTAATTTATTTAAATCAACAGCTAACAATACTCGGTCCCTTGCATTTGTCAAACGATAAATGGTCGCTCTTTGCATAAATGCATCTGATCGTAAGCCATCCGCTTTTTTTATCAGTGCTTGTAATGTTGATTTTGGTTGATAACCATAATCACCTGGACGATATACCGCACCTGCAATACTTACTTTATTAATATATACAGGTGATTTTTTTTCTGCATAAATTGAATCACTTTGTGAAGGAATATATTTTGCAAACAAGTTTGCATCTACTTCCATATAGGTTTTTTCGGAACCATTTAATTGTACAATTTTTAATCTGTCATTATAGGCAGAATCATTAAAGCCACCTGCATATTCTAAGGCTTGTTGTATTGTTTCATTGGGCCTTAATTCAAAAACACCCGGCCTTTTCACCATACCCCCAAACTCCACTCTTTTTATATATGGACTATACATGATCACATCCTGATCCTCCAATCGGACATCCTTTGCCATTTTTCCGTTTTGCAAAAATTCATATAAATCAATATTTGCAATGGTTTTATTGTTTCGGATTACTTTAATATCTCTTAAGGTTCCATTTTCAGTTGGACCTCCTGAATAATATAAAGCATTAAACACTGAAGATAATGCTGAAATTTGATACCCGCCTGGCCATACTGCCTCACCAATTATTGTTATTCTTACACTTCGATAATTACTAATGGTAATAGTTAGTTGGGTTTTATTTAATTTTAATGCAGGGTAAGCTGTTGACATTTTTGCTAAAATGCGTGCCTTCGCCTCATCCATAGTTAATCCACTCACATTAATTAGTCCAACATATTCAATTTTAATATTGCCATCAGTGTTAACGGTACAATTAACCGTTGTTTCATTTAAACCTGTTAAGGTTATATCTATTTCGTCATCGGGACCTAATATATAATTTTTAGGTGTAGCAAGTCGTAAGTTGGGTTCAAACTTTATATTTGGATTTGCAAAAAATTCATACCCATACTTATTCGTTATTTTTTTTAATATAGGCACTTCTAATACCCAAGTGCTATCACGCATAAAACTTGAGGTGTCTTTAATCATACTCATGTCGCTGAAGGAACTCTTTTTGGCTCCTTGTAAAGCAACTAATCGCTTTTTAAATTGACCTACTTCAGAGGGTCTCAAGCCCTTTTTTACCAAAAAACTCATTGCATCACTTTCCGACATGCCATTCGCAGATGCTTGTATCCACAATTGCATGATTTGTTGGTCCGAAAATTGACTAATTCTAGCGCTACTCATATTTACATTTGCGCCACTGCTAATTTGTGCTTGTAATGGTTTAAAAACCAGTAAAATAAGCACAAATACCACTAAAAACTTTCCTAATAATTTGATCATTTAAATTAACTTATAAGCGTAAAAATACGACAATTGAGCCATAAAGCACAATTCACTAATAGGGCGAAAATACGAGCCCAATATTTACCATATGACTAGTCATGAGATTTTGTAATAAAGGCTTCATTTGATATGCACTATAGCCAAATAGGATGTTTACATTACTATATAACTCATAGCTACTTTCAAAACTGAATTTGTTTGTTTTATATTGAGGATCAAAGCCATAGATAGGTGAAGGGGTTAAAAAATACTGTTGTTCAATTGATCCAGCCCCACCCTTTGCCATCATACGATAATAAGCCCTTAAATTAAGCCGTGGCTTGGGATGATAATTGGCAATTAATTCAATACGATCGGCATTGGTGCCCATCCAATCACCTAGGGGATAATTACTATTTGAATAATTTTGTGCCGGTAAAAAATTACGGTACACAAATGGATATACCTTATTAAGCTCAGCAGTTAATGTAAGATAAGGCAAACCTATATCCGTAACACTCGCTCCTATTTGATAAGCTATTTGATTGCGCGACTTAGTGGAATTAAAAATATTACTTACCCTAATTTCATCAATAAATAATTGCGCATACAAATGCGTTTTAGAAATTTGATTTCGACTACTAATTCCCATAAAAAATTGTCCATTGGCGCCCGTGGTAATTTTATCGTTGTACTTATTGTTGTCATAGGCCTTAAAAAAAGTTAAAGGCATTAGATAAGCAGGCTCCAACTGATCGGTATAAACTATAGATTCTCCTAAATGAATACTTAATCCCTTCATTGGCCTAACTTCAACAAAGTGTATTGCATAAAACTTAGGAATAAAGGATTCTCTTTTACCACCATACACCGAATTACCTGTGCCATAGCTTTTTAAAGAATCAATGACCCCACTTTGCAACCAAGCATGCATGTAGTTAACACTCATCCATTTTGTTGGATTATATTGAAATCGATAATACGGATAAGACGGCGATTTGCTTGACAAAACCAAATTACCCGTTTTGCCATAACCCAATACATTTTGATCCTGTCCCACTGTGATCATACCCTTATTAAATCGATAACTCAAATTGGCATTAAACTGACTGTAGGATAATAAGTTGGTGTTAATAGTTTGTTTGCGATTAAAGCCCATGAGTGTATTATCAATTCTTAAGGAATCATAATCACCAGTTTCGTTCACATCTCTAACACTTAACTGAAAACCAATGCGTTTACCAGCATAACCCATCATTTGAAATCCGGTACTGACCAATTGATTTGTTTTTTTTGAACTCTGAAATCCTATTTCAGCTAATGGATCTACCATTAATCTAAAATTGTCATCACTATAATTCAAGATATGCGGTTCGTTAAATAAATTTTTTTTGAATTGTTTAAAAACCGTTATGCTTTTAGGAATATACGCTTTTTCTAAATTATCAAAACTATAATAACTTATATAAAATGTAAGTTCATCACGCTCAATCTTTGTAAGATTTTTATTTTGTTGTAATTGGTTCAATAAATTAAATATTGTTGCCCTATCTACTGGCTTCATTAAATCATTAAACACTATTGCGCCTTTTTGTGCCATCCTTTCTAAATATTCAACCACCGTTTTTTGATGTGTAAATACCTGCGCAGTTCCTGGATTAGCATTAAATAAAAAAAAGCAACCAACGATAATGAAAAATAATTTTACTGAATTCAATGTGTATATTTTAATAAGCGCCTTGATCGCGTAACATTTTAATGATGGTTTGCAAAATAATTTGCAAATCCAATGTAAATGACCAACGATGTATATAATATAAATCAAAATTAACCCGCTGTTCCATTTCATGATGTGTTCGCACTTCGCCCCTTGACCCATTGATTTGCGCCCATCCCGAAATTCCGGGTTTTACAATATGCCTTTTTAAATAATTATTCACCGTTTCCATAGAGGCTATATTCATTGGGGTAGGATGCGGCCTTGGCCCTACCACCGACATTTCCCCCTTTAGTACATTCCAAAATTGTGGCAATTCGTCCAAACTAAACTTACGCAAAAACAGGCCCAATGGCGTTATTCTTGGATCATTACGAGAGGTTTGATTAAAGTCGCTATCACCATTATTCATATACATTGTCCTAAACTTATAACAAACAATGGGCTTATTATTTAAACCCCATCTTTCTTGTTTATAAATAACGGGGCCCTTAGATGTTAAACGAACCAAAATCCAAATTATAGGCAGAATCCATATACCTATTGCCAATAAAAATAAAATAGAAAATATTTTGTCAAAAATATTTTTCAATAATTTATTTTCCCATTTGTCTAATGGTAAAATATTTAAATTAATGACCGAGATTAACCCAATATTATCAATCTCTTCGGTCTTGGAGGTTAAGTCCTCTAATTTAGGCATTACACGCACTCGGACATTATATTGATCACAAAGTTCAATACATTTTCGAATGGCGGCTTGCTCATGGTTTTCGAGTGAAATGAGCACTTCATCAATTTGTTGATGCTTAAATATGTTTTCTAAATTATTTATATTGCCTAAATAAGGGATATCTGTATTTTCTATTTTATTCTCGTCAATAAAACCAATACACTTATATCCATAATATAAATTTTCGGAAATTGTTTTATTAAATTCAATGGATGTTTTGTTATAACCTATAATTACTAATGAATCATATATGAAACCTTCGGCAAAAGCAGAATGTTGCCTTTTTCTTAAAAGATACTTTAATGAAATTGATATGAAAAATTGTAAGGAGATAAAATACGAAAATCTAAAATAATCACCATAGATTGATTTACTTAAAAATAAAAAGGAACTAACTAAAATTAAAAAAAGCAAACTGGTATAAGCATTAAATAAAATTTCCTCAGGGAATTTTTTATTTATTCTGTTGCGGTATAACCTACATTCATTGGCTGCCAAATACCAAATAAGTAACAATAAACCTATAAAAGTAAAATCATAAAAGGTTTTAGGAAATACAAAGCCACCTTTTTTTATAAATACAGCTACTAATAATGACAATAGTAGGCTAAACGCATCAATGCTTATTTGGAGTTTTTTGTAATACTTATGATTCCATTTCATTCAGCTCACTTTTTTTGATCAGGGCATTGATGTGGTAAAGATATAAATCAGTTACCAATTCCCAATTATATTTTTCATTTAATCCCTTGGAAACAGTAGCTCTTAATTCCGTAAATTTATCTTGATTGGATTCTGCCCATTGAAACCAATGCATCAATGAATGGATATCTTTTTTAAAATAGGTGCCATAGCTATCATTTTGCAATACTTCCCTACTAAAAACGGTATCAATAGCGCCAATTGCACACCCATTAGCCATTGCTTTTAATAAGGTTGGATTGGTGCCCCCAAATTCATGCCCATGCATGTATGCAAAACAATATTTGTATAAACTTGCTAATTCATCGCTATTAGTGATATAACCAGTAAAAACTAAGCGGTCATCCTTATACGATTTTATTTTATTTGCATACGCATCTTGATAGGGCACATCACCTACAATAACTAATTTTTTTGTACTGCTTGAATTAATAAACCCCTCAATAATGATATCACTATTATTATCGGGTATCATTCTTCCAACAATTAAATAATAATCCTGAGATTGTATTTGCCACTTATTTAATAAGGTTTCAGAAGCCCCTTTATTGCTGTCGGCCCCATAAGTAATCACCACCGATGCTGCATTAAATTCTTTTTTATATATATCCTGCATTGCAATTGCGTCAGTAACGATTAAGTCCATCAACCTGACCGCCAAGTTTGCCGCCCATTTAAAATAGATAGCACCAAAGCCTTTCCATTTAGGTCGCATCCATTCTAATCCATCTACATTTATTAAAGTTGGCTTTTTAAACAATCTTGTAATGAACCCAAATGGCCCATTAGATACATTTAAAACTAATACAACATCAGCATTCGAAAAAGCGGCATGCCAAAAAGCTAAAAATGAATGTATGGGCTGGCTTAAACTTTTACTTTTGATTGTTGGAATATATTTTAACTGTATCCCATTCAATTGTTTGGGTTTCTGGTCAAACAAATAGGAATGGCAGTATACAGTTACCTGCACTCCTTTCATAACCATGCGCTCCCCTATATTTTTTACCAATGTCTCATACCCACTATATACATAGGGGTAGCCTCGCGAACCAATAATGGAAATTTTTAAAGGAGGTTGGCTCATGGATGAACTATTTTTCCAATTTGGTTTTCAAAGGACTTCATACTAAAATAGGTTTTCACTCTTTCAATTGAATGAGTCCGCATGTTAATGCGATTATTACTTTGTATTAATTCAAGTATTTTATCGGATGCAAGCTTTACATTATTCATAGGAATGAAAATACCTGTTTCATTTTCTACTATCATTTCGAGTGCCCCGCCTTGTTCAGTGGCGGCAACAGGAATTCCATACTGCATTGCCTCTAATATAACAGTAGGTAATGGATCAGGTAATTGGGAGGGTAGTATGAGTAAATCAATACATGAGTAAAATTTATCCATTTGATCCTCAAATCCGTTATAAAAAATTCGTTCACCCAGATTATTCTTTTTTATGAAATCGTTCATCTCGTCAACCAAATATTCATAACCCGGAAATGCATCTCCAGTAATGATAAAATATAAAGGTGTTACTATATTGTTATTTGAATATTGATTTAATAATTGCTGTGCGATTTGTAAAAAATATTGTTGCCCCTTCCAATAATGCACCCGACCGGCCATGCCAATCACAATAGCTTCCTGTGGGATTTGATATTTTGTTCTAAAACTTGCTTCTGTTGATTTTTCAATGGGCGCAATTCCATTATATATAACTTGCATTTTAGAGCTTAATGATGGAGTGTTTTTACTCCAATGATCCTTTACTGCTTTTGAAACACAAATGATTGTTGAAGTATAGCGCTTCATGATCCATTGAATGGCAAAGAATAAAAATTTAGGCTTTTCAATAATTTCATGTACATGCCAAACATGTTTGATTTTATTTTTATGGGCTAAATAGGCCCCAAGTAAAACTGCAGTGGTATTCGCGTAAACTAATTCGATATTATTTTGCTGAATATATTTATTTAAAATGGAATTTGCTCTTTGCCATTTATTGATTCTATTTAAAATGCCAAATGGAGTGAAATATTTTCTTCTTATTATGCCAAGATTAATTACAGTTACTGGGATACTGTCCTGTTTTAATTTATCAACTAATGGACCTGCTGATGAAAGTACAACATGACAAGTGTGCCCCTGCCCATTTAATATTTGTACTGTTTGTAAAAATATTTTACTAGCGCCATATAAATCCGAAGAACTATGTAAAAGTAAAATGCGCATGAAGCAGTATTAGGGCTTTCTTGATTTAATAAACTTTGCAGGAACTCCTGCCACTACACTATAAGCTGGCACATTTTCCGTTACCACCGAGCCGGCTGCCACAACACTTCCTTGACCAATAGTAACCCCAGCTAAAATGATGCTATTTGCCGCTATCCAACAATCATCTTCAATAATTACTTCTTTCTTTTCAACGCCCTGATCCCTAATTAAAATTTCAGGATGATCAAAAACATGGTTTTCGGCATAGATACTTACCCTAGGTGCTAACATCACATTATTGCCAATGGTAATTTTTCCTGAGCAGCCTATGTAATTATAGGGCCCAATATTTGAATTATCTCCCATAGTTAAGCCGGCTCCAATAGGACCTCCGTATATGTTAGATGGCCTTATGATGGCATATTTTCCTATTGTAACTCGATTACCCAATTTAATGCCTTGTAGGGACAAGCAATTAATTTCGGCACCATCTTCAATAATGGTATTGTACCCTACCTGTAAATTTTTAGGATAAAAAATACGTACATTTTTACCAACCAATAATAAACCCTTGGCTGATTTTATCCTAAGTCGCATCCACAAACCTCTGATAAAAAAGAAAAATAGATAGTAGTAGGTGATCATTTTATTTTGATTGCTCCACTCGGTTTGAAATCTATTGTTTAATTGATTTTTCATGCTATTGTAAAAATACTTTTAAGGTAATAGAATATGAAGTAAATTGTGACACCAATAATATAATGAAAGAAAAGATTAAATACATATTTATTAAAGTACTAGATATAGTCCTACTTCCTTTGACCTATCTTTTGTTACCCATATATAAATTAGTAAAAAAATATGGGGTCATTAATTTTCCTTTTCAAGTGAAGGCGTTTATCAAAACCGGGATTTTCCCAATGCAAGACCATTATTATAATCCGCAATTTGTATATTCAAAAAGTTTTGATGCGAGTAAAATTCGTAATCTTCATTTAAACTTTAATCTTGAAAAACAATTAGTCGAATTAGCGCAACTTAAGTTTACTGAAGAACTTAATTTTAAAAAAGAAGGCAATCCATACCAAGGCGAATTTTATTTAAACAATCCTGCCTATGGCCCTGGTGATGCTGATTTATATTATTTAATAGTGCGCAACCTGCAACCAAAAAATATTATCGAAATAGGTTCCGGATTTTCAACCATGGTTTGTTTATTGGCCATTGAAAAAAATAAGGAAGCAGGTAAAAGCACTTCTCTCACCTGTATCGAACCCTACGAAATAACATGGCTGGATACTACCAAAAATATTCACTTGCGTCGTGAAAAAGTGGAAAACATTCCTGTTGATTATTTTAAAAAATTACAGGAAAATGATATTTTATTTATTGATTCCTCACATATTATCCGACCTGAAAACGATGTATTATTTGAATACCTTGAAATTTTACCTGCCTTAAATAAAGGAGTCATCATTCATATTCATGATATTTTTTCTCCAAGACATTATCGTGCCGACTGGTTACAAAAGGACCTTCGCCTTTGGAATGAACAATACTTATTAGAAGCTTTTTTATATTATAATGATAGTTTTGAGATTATTTATTCCTTAAACCATCTTAAAACTACTCATCTTAAGGCCACTCAGCAAACATTGACTAACTTATTGGAGCAGGACCAGCCTGCATCCATTTGGCTCAGAAAAATTAAATAATATTATAATTTTATAGCCGTATACGATTTAGGTATACCTAAAAACCTTTCCACTTGAATTTCGGCATCTGGAAAAAGCTGTTTAAAGCGTTTATGCGTAAACATTAAAGTGGAATGTGAAACTATTATTGCTGCTTTATAAGTTGTAGCCTTGGGAAAATAGTTAATATTAAAAGTCATAATCAATAACGCTCTAAATGAATGCGGTAAAAACTGGAATAAGGGTAACAAACTATGTGGCTCCAATGGGAACCACAGGGAAGGGGTTTGTATAATATATTTATCTGAAACACGCCTTACTTCATTCGCAAAAATTTGCTGATTTTCATAACTACCCACATGTTCAATCACTGAATTTGAAAAAATTAAATCCACATCCCCTTTTTTATATTGCAATGCTAATCCATTACCCACACTACTAGAAAATTTATTTACATCGCTTTGTGGTATTTCGCTAGTATATAAATTCAATAAATGAATTTGGCATGCTGGATGCTGCCAGCCAATATTTTTCCAATATTGAATATCTCCTCCAATGTCTAATATTTTAAAATGATCCTTTTGTATTAATTTTTCAATCCGATTTTTTAAAAAGTCGAACCGCTTTTGTCGAAACTGATTTACAAAAGACTCTTTTTTATTATGATTCACCAAAAATTTAAATATACTCATGAATCTGCTACTGCTTTTTTAAATAGTTGCATTAATGACCCGGCTGTTTTTTCCCAAGAAAATTTTTGTAGTTGCTCCTTTCCTTTTTCAATATAAGATTGGCGTAAGGTTTGATCCTTCAACAATAGTGTAATTGTTTGCGCAATTTCAGTGATATCATATGGATTAAAGCTTTTAGCCCCTAAACCAGCCACTTCGGGTAAACAAGTATTATTTGCAATCACTACTGGCACATTATGTTTAAAGGCTTCTAATACTGGTATCCCAAATCCCTCGTTGATGGAGGGGAATACATACAGTTTAGCATTTTGATAAAGTTGTTGTACATCCAAATCATGTAGGTACCCGGTTAAAATTACATCCGTAGATAGTTGCTCCTGATTGATTACATCCCTAATTGCCAAACTATCGTCTAATGTTATTTTATTAGAGGCTTTTCCCACCAACACTAGTTTTAAATCAGGAAATCCACTCAATTTTACTATTTTAAAAGCACGAATTAACGCCGGTAAGTTTTTTCGTTTTTCTAAAGTACCCACATGTAAAATATACTCGGAATTTAAAATAGCTTGTATGTTTTGGGAAACGTCACCCTCCTTAATTTGATCCGTTATTGTTTTAGGCGCCTCCCCAATCACCGCAATTTTAGCTTGTGACAGGCCTGTATATTTTGACAATTGATTGGAGGCATATTGTGTAGGCGTAACTACATATGCTGACTTTTTTGCTGCGGCGAGTCCTAAATTTCTAAAAAACAATAGCCAATACTTATTATAATGTTGTGGATACTCCCAAAAAAATGCATCGTGGAATACAGGGATTGTTTTAATACCAAATGAAAAATAGGGAACCATAAAATCAGAACAAAATAAAACGGAACAACCTAGTTGTTTGGATTGATAAGGCAATATGATTTGTTTCCATAAAAAATAATTGAGCTGCTCTTTTAATTTTAATAAAAAGTGTTTTCCTGTGTATGCCTTAGTATTCGAATCTAAAAAATAAAACCTAAAACCAGCATGCTCCTTTTTAAATTCAATCACTAAACTTTCTAAATAACTACGCGCACCAGAAGCCGCAATTTGTAAATCGCGCATATCCACTGCTACTTTAATGGGGTTATTACTCATGCAGCTATTGGTTGTCTGTTTTGTATATGATTAATCATATAGCCTGACAAAAACCAGGAGAAATAACTTAAGTACATATAAGAATCAATGTACGCGGTAAACATAGGTACAAACATGCCAATTTTGATAAGTACAATTGCCAACATTATTTTCCATTCCTTTCCGGCTGTGATTTTTAATTGCTGCAGCCCAGTTTTAATTAATTTAAAATAGATGTATATATACAATGCCATCGCTAATAAACCTGCCTGTACGCCAATAATTATGAATTGATTTTCACCGCCTATGTTATTTTGATTCGTCATAGATACCCTACCCGATTCACCCAAGCCCAAGCCCCATGGCTGTGTTGCTATTGCATTAATTCCATCCAACCATTCTAATACATGGCCTAAACTTGACTCATTTTGAAATGTAATAGTATTCAGTATAAAATCATACAAATCGCCTTCCAATATATAAATTACATACAATACAATGATAGCAACTATGATATGAAAAAAATGTACAATTCTTTTATTTTCTACAATCCACCCATAAACATAGATAACTAAAAAATAGCTAATAAAGGCAGCTCTTGACAAGGCTAAAACAATACAAATAAAACTAGCAATTAAGCCAATAGTCACTAATGTATTAATCTTAGTTTGTACTTGCTTATTTATTTCGGTATTATTCTTTGAACTTATTAAAGCCAGCATAATAGCTAAGCACATTACAATCGCAGAAGCAAATTCCAATGGATTCGCAAAAATACTTCCAAACCTTTTTGCCGTTGATTCTGTTTCAAAGGTCCACAACAATCCATAATTACCTGAAGCCTCAGTATTAAAAAAATAAAAGTTATAATCACTAAACCCAGTAAAGCTCTGTAGGTGCTGATTTAATATGCGCTCTCCAAAAACAACCATGGCGGCTAACAGCATTACCGTAACAATAAATGAAAATAATTTATTAATATTCACTTGATCCTTATCACAAAGCCTTCCTATAAAGTACAATATACAAAAAAAGGATAAGTTTTTTAACGCCATCAATTTGGCTATTATAGTATAGGAACCAATGGGGACAATGACATATAATAAAGTATATACAAAAAAACCAATAATTAATTTGTCAATAATATGTAATACTGGTTTTTGTTTTATTTGTGTTGCCACTAATAAACAAGCCGACAATACGGCTACTTCCTTAAAAGATTGTAATAAGGGTATCCACCTACCAAACCCATACATAAAACTAACCGACATCGCGTTGATATATATAGGCAGTCCAACAATAACAAAAATTAAAAAGCCTTCAATTTGCTTTTTAAACATTTGAGTTAATGCATAAAAAAAAGAACCTAAATAAGCGAGTGGAAATAAAAACATAAAAACTTTAAAATACTATAAATAGCGTATGCCAATTTTTAATAAAAAACTATCTACATCATTGGGGTTCTCAAAACCAAATCCGGATGCTGATGCTGGTTGTGAAAAATTATAATTAAAAGAGCGCTTTCCAATTAAACTTGCCGACAATAAAAAATGTTTGCAGGGGTGATCATACAAAATTCTAAAACCCATATCCACCCATTTGGTTTTACTCGGATTTTGAAAGGCCAGTCCACTCCCTTCATAATCATCTGCATTTTTAGTGGTGCTTTCCAGCTGGATGGCCAATTGTTTCATGCCTTCAAATTTACTTACACGCATCATAAAATAGTTTCCACCTGATCCAATGGGCGCGCCTAAATTTTGGCCCAAAAAATTATAACCAGATGGACGATATCCCCCATGCACATACCAGGTACCCGCAGTTCGTACAGGAAAACTGGATGCTTGTTGAATACGCGTATACTCAGTCATCAACTGCCAATACTTTAAAGGCTTTTTTTCATCGTAATTAAATAATTTTCGAAATCCATAAGTATAGGCCCTGGAATGTTCCGGATCCTGTATAAAATCGCGCATATTGTAAAAAGCATCATTGCGGGACCATTCCGTATAAAATTCTGCATGCGCTGGTTCCCAAACCCATCTTAAAAAAGCCCCTGCGTATTGATCAATACTTTCTTCCACAGGATATAGTAGCCAGTTACTGTATGTGTCTCCGTCCCCTTGTCTTGCTGCATTTCGAAAAATTAAATTCCAATTGGGTGCGGATGCTAATGGATCCGTACTGTAATCCCATAACATTAGTTCAGGTTCTTGAGCTACTCTTGTCAACCCCATACTTAATCCTTTGACCCATTTGGGTTGATAGCTTAACATAGCGCCATTAAAATATCTTTTTTCATCCTTAGATTGATCTGGCCCATAGCCCAAATAATTTTCGGCCAATCCACGATAGGCTGGATTTATTTCCTCCAAGTAAGCGGCTACCCACTGCCATTCAAAACTTCCTATTTTAGTGCGCCAGGGGCGGCGACTATTAAATGATAAGTGCATGAATCCAGCGGGATGTGAACTCATAATTAATGGATTCATGACTGAAGGGCCCCAGGTTAAGTTTTCGGAACTCACCCCCAAGCTAACAGGTCCTGCATTTAAGCGTATACTTGAATTACCTAATAAATTATTTTTCAAAAATGGATCATCAAATATTCCATTAAAAACTAAATTATTTTTAAAATGATCATAGCTATAGCTATCGGGATAATTATAGTTAGGCGTTTGAATGGTGCCGCGATAATTTTTATTTTCGGCCCATACAAACTGCTGTTGGTATTGGATGGTTAAGGGTCCTAGTTTTAAATATACGCCACCACTGATATATGTTTGCCTTCCACTACTTGCAACCATGGGGCCATCTAATTCCTGAAACGGATGTTCAGTTACATATTGCCCTGTTACTTGTAATGGTAATATAGTAGCATAAAATGTGTTGCCTAAAAACTTTTTACTGATAGGGTGTAATCCCTTTTTAAAATATACCGGATCCAACCATTTCAAAGCACTATCCCACGCACCAATTTTAGTAGGCTGCAATGGTCGTGACATAAATGAAATATCTGATTCAATTTTCCCCATCAATTGTAAACGCCTTAATGCATCCTCAATAGGTAATTGATCCATACTGATGGTTTGCGCTTTTGCAATTTGAGGAATTAAAATGCTAGCGCAAAAAACAATGGCAACAATAATTGCTTGTACTTTTATAAAAAAATTACCTATCTTTTTTTTTCTTTGCTTCACTTATCTTTCAATATAATATTCCTTGCCGCTGTTTGTATTGCTTATTTGTTTTTCCAAAAGCCATATAAGCCTTTTTCTAACTCATAAGTCTCCCATGATTTTTGTTCTCGTTTGGGTTGTTGTTGTGCCCACTGCCACATATCTAATAATCCGGTCTCTAAACTGGTCGTATCCTTATAATCCAATAATTGCACACTTAACTCATGTGCTGGTAATGCATCCTTTACTTCGTGTCGTGCTTGTTCATGTTTAATTTCCCCGGAACCAATTACTTGTTTTAATACATCAGCAGCTTGCTTGATAGAATAATATTTCCAACTTCCAATGTTTATGATTTGTTTGGAAGCCCTCGCGTCATTACCTGCCTTCCACAATGGTAATAAGCAATCATCAATACTTGAAAATGCGCGTTGTTGTGACCCATCACCAAAAATGGTAAATGGTAATCCGTTGATATATTGATACATCCAAATACCTAATACATTTCGGTACCGGTCCCAAATATTTTGATTACGTCCGTATACATTATGTGGTCGTATGATACACCAGTCTAAACCATGTTGTTCACCCGCAATTTGAATATCCATTTCACATGCATATTTGGCTACTCCATATGGATCAATGGGTGCTGGCTTATCCGTTTCTTTAAACGGTGGTGTTCCTATGCCATACACTGCCATACTTGACGTGAATACTAACCTTTGTACATTATGCGTAATACAAGCATTCACCACATTCGCAGTAGCCACCAAGTTGCAGTTGTAATTAAATTTTCGGATAAACGGACTTAACCCTTCAGCCGCATAAGCTGCAAAATGATAGACAATAGATACGTCTTTAAACAACTCATCAATGTTATCCTTGCTTAAATCCAATTGGTGAAATACTACACCCTTAGGTACATGCTCCTTATAGCCACCCGATAAATCATCGATACCAATAATTTGTGTCTCTGGATGATTTTCTAAAATCCATTCTGCCATGCGGGAACCTAATAAACCCGCAACGCCTGTGATGATAATTTTTTTCAAGTGTTTTAATTTAAATTGTTAAGCTTCTTATTGAATTTTTGTAGTACTATTTTGCGGTTGCATTTTTACAATCGCAATTTTTCTGTTGATTTTCTTAAGAATGTATCCCTGATTTTATCCCTTCACCAATTCCCTTATACAATGCTTTTATTTTTTGCCATCTGCCTCGGCCTATAAAATAAGCTGTGACACTCAAGTAATATAAACTTTGATACAATATCACTGTAGGTGCATGCAATACGCTCGTGTATTTTTTTAACAGCCAAATATGATTGCGCGCATTTAAGTAATGTACTTTAGGGCTTATATAACCTTCGGCTGTTTTTTTGGTTGATTTATGTGACATTCCAGCTATATGATAGATAACAGACGCTGGCGCATAACCTAAATCATAGCCTGCATTTTTTATTCGAAATGATAAATCTACATCCTCATAATAAATAAAAAATGGATCATATAATAATCCCACTTTTTTTAGCACTTCAGTTTTCACCATAAAAGCACATCCAGTAATCCAATCTATTTTGTTTACAAAATGCTGGTTTTGATATCGATACTTCTGTTGCGCATCTTTTTTATTATACCCAATTGTTTTTGTGATACCCAACCATTGATTAAAATTGGAGCCTGCATTCCAAATCAGTGTTCTGTCGTGATGAAAATAAATTAATGGTTGTACAGCTCCCATATTTTCATTTGCATCCAAGGCCTGTACCAAAGGCTCTAAAAAATCACTTTCAACTGCCACATCATTATTAAGTAATAGCGTATAAGCATATTCATGTTCTACTGCATATTGCATTCCTTTATTATTACCACCCGTGAAACCTGTATTTTGATCACAGGTTAAAATAATAATATTACTATGATTTTTTCTTAATTCATTTAGGGACTCATCCGATGATGCGTTATCAACACAAATAATATCATAATCCTGATATGAAGTTTGATACAATGATTGTAAGGTATCATTGGTTAATTCATAACTATTCCAATTCACTAGTATGATGGCTAATTTTTTAGACATGCGCTTCTTGATAAAAATTAGCAGTCATCATAAATTGTATTGCAAGTTTAACTGTAACATAAACTGCTGTATATCGCGACCAGGAATCCATCCCTTTTCTTTAGTGGGGAACCACTCCCATTGGTAATTATTAGTTTGCATATAACTAATCCTTGGTCCTATTGTATATTTTTTTACACGCCAATCTATTTTTAACGTGGTGATAAAATCAACATAGTATTGTTTAAACTGTCCGGATGGTGTATATGTATATTGATAGTAATCATTATTATGTACACGCCTTTCACCGGTGATGCCTATCCGATTATTATTTTTGCGCCAATTAAATTCAACGGTTTGCGAGGAGCCGCCAGGACCCACGCCCGCGCCTAACAATTGTCCGTCATGTGTATAGCCTTGCCTTACATTGGATCCCAAATACCAGCTGCTAGGAATACCTGTACTAAATTGTTCCGCACGCGTTAGCAATTGTACCTGTGTGAGTTCACCCAATAATTCCCAATAATGTTTTTTGGAAGTGGTGAATATTTTTTTAATTCCCCAAGTACTTGCGTATCCTTTATCGGGTTGCAATACCCAATTTCTTAAACTTGTTCTTTGTAAGTTCCAACCTACTTCACCATACAATGTGGTATTGGCTTCCGGCATGGAATAATTAAAATAAAATGCCGTGAGGATTATTGGTTGATATAAGCCATCATCTGGAATATTGTAAAAAATATTTTTACCCGGTATATGACTTGACCAGTGATTCAGATCTTTTTCATACTGCATATAGGTTTGTTCAAAACCAATATTTAAATGGGGCACCCACTTTGGCTGATAGCTAATGTTTATTCCATTGATAATTCTTTGGTGATTCTCCTTTGGAACATATAATTGATTTCCACGCAGTGGTATAAATGTACTAGGCGGCGTCCAACCACCATTTGTTAATTTGCCTGCAATTAATTCAATATTAAATTCCCCAATCTTGGAACTCACTGGTTTGCTTGTTCCTAATGTAATATGCGGAAAACCTGCCGCTGTATTTGAAAGTAATAATGCATTACGTTGTGCTGGACCCCACCATTTATTTTCATTTGAAATGCCTACCTGCCAATTTTTATAATGCAACTTAATAAAAGATTGCCCCCAAGCACTTTTATTATAGGGTTTATCTCCCATGCGTTCAGGCAACTCAATAAAATTATAAAAACGATAATAATCTCGCCATAGCGTCTCATCTGCATCTAATGGTAGTCCATCAAATAATTGATTTTGTGCTAATACCATTTCAGGTGCTAATTGTATTTCAACAAAATTCCATTGTGCATTTAAACCTGCCCGTATGTATTGTTGCCAACCTTTTGAAGGCACCATTGCACCATCGTTCCAATTATAGGGATGCGCTTGTACATATTGTAATTTATTTAGTAATGGCACCATCCTAAGTCGAATACTATCATTTTTATACACCTTAATAGATTCGTATTTTGAACTATCTCCCCATAAGTTTTTTATTAGGATATAGCTATCATTCTTAAAATCCGTTTGAGCTTTGATTGCAAATGGGAAAATAAAAAAAAATAAAAATAAACTAACTCTTTGCAAACCTAATTCTTTGTACAATAAAAAATGATGTTGCTAGTGCTACCGCCTCAATGATCATTGGATAATACCCGACGTATTTGGGATCCAATCCTAACTGAAATGCATCAATACTTAATAATGAGATAAACAATATAAAAACTCCTGCACCAAAATAAGCGGTATACTTTTTTTCTAAAAATATTTCAGTCACATTTAAAACATTCAATGCTATTAACATTGGAACGATGCTTATTAATTTTATTAATTGTTGCACTTGTGTGAAAAAGTCAAGATTATTGTCATGCTTTCCGATTAATAGCAGGGTCAGTAATTGTTCAGGAAAAAGAAACATAATGCCACTAGCCACCAAACAAGATAATGCTAATAAAATATTCTGTTGTTTTTTTAATCGCTTCCATTGCTCAAAACCTAATTGATGGGTGCCTGCTGCATGAGGCATCATAGCGGATCCATAGGCATTCACTAACATCCTAAAGCTTGATATCAGTTTATCTATGAAGCCGTAGGCCGATAAATACAGTGGAGTAACAAATGAGGGGATGGCGAATAAAAATAAGGACTGCTGCAAATGAACGGTTAAGCCATTACCCAATACCAAGCTATTTGTTTTTAATAATTCAAATAATTTTTCTGTGGATGGATAATATTCAGAAAGCCCTTTTTGAAAAAATACTGTTTTTAAATAAAATGCGTTTAGTAATAACATGATTACTCCTGTTCCCAATAAACTAATTTGAATAATATAAACACTATCTCTCATTATATAAATAATCAATAATAATAAGAGCCTAAAAAATAAGTTAATAAATGTATACTTATTGATATTGTAGGTCGCTATTAAATAAAATTGCGGATTGATAAACTCCGCTAATATCATAGGGAGTATCATAAAATAATAAACCCCATTTTTAATAAAGATGGGTAAAGCAGATATGATAATAATAGCAATCAGTAGGGGAATGAATCGCATCGCCAAGGTGTTCGCAATGATCTTTTTTTTATCTTCCAATGTTACTGCTTTTTTTATCTCAACCATACTTGTTTGCATAGTGCCGTAATTAACAAATATGGCAATGAGTGAACCAAAGGATAAGGCTAAAAAATAAACTCCTAGGTTTTCAGCATTAATATGATGTACTAATATTGGGATAACCATTAATTGAAAAACAGCATTGGTTATACTGAATATCAACAATGATACAAATTGGTTAATAGTGGGAAAGTGTGACTTCATTTATTTTTTTACAATTACAATTGTATGAATATTCGGCAAAATAAATTGCTTGAAATACTTACTCTGGTGTGTTAATTATTTTGATGATTAAACTTCCCATTGACCATGATTCATCGCACATTTGATCCGAAACATTTTTTTGAACCAACAAATCTTTAAAACTTATAGTGACTTTTGAGGCGCTATGTTTTATTGTTTTATCAATTTTATAAACTGACGTTTTAAATACATCTGTCATATGACATATGCCTGCAATATCCATATATGCGCCAGTTTTCGGTGGATTATTAATTAAACCATAATCTGCAGGATAGGATTGATACAAGCAATAAATTGCATTACATGGAGTATTTGAAAAAGTTGCATTTAACACCGTCGTTCCATCCATATTGATATTCCAAATATCGGGACCATCTATACCACCATAATTATTATTGCCATCCCAACTATCATGAAAACGCGGTTCTGCAATTATTTCTATTGCTTGATGAGCTGGTAGGTTATCTAGATTAATGGTAAACCCATTCTTATTATAACGACCAATTAAATACTCGCCATTTTTTTTATATAAGATGGCGCCCGTTAATTTATCGGTTGATCCTGTTTTAAAATTATTATTGTAAACCATCACTTCGTTATATCCCGACTTCGCACATCCCATAATCAAGCTGATCGAAGCTAAAGTGATAAATAATTTTACTTTTCTTGAAATTTCTAAAACGTTCATAATTTAATTTTATGATATTATCGATTAATTACTGATAGGTATATTATAATTTTTTATAATGCTTCGCCTTTCTTAGTCACATTTTTGACATGCAAATGACTAAAAGACAAAGGTTTATCAGTATAAAACAAAAATATTCTAA
>Ga0209107_10000308_pt1 | contig 29009 bp, 36 predicted proteins | sample LakErihyJuly2011_2_FD_187460 | JGI IMG/M metagenome (GOLD analysis project Ga0209107, IMG submission 187460) | Freshwater microbial communities from dead zone in Lake Erie, Canada - CCB hypolimnion July 2011 (SPAdes) (version 2) | ecosystem: Environmental > Aquatic > Freshwater > Lentic >...
GGTATCAGTCGGCAGACAGAAACCAAAACAGGCTCGCTCATGGTGCGCCGCGTCATATCAATCGCCCGTCACTGGACCGACAACGAAGGGCGCTTCCACGAAGACTACGACGATTTTGAATTGTCGAGTTGGGGACAGGTTGCGGAGAAGATTATTGAGATTCAGAACGGCGCGTTGGTCCGAGTCAAAGGCCGCGTGAAAGTTGAGAAATGGACTGATGGCACGGAAACCAAAAGTGCAGTGCGAATCGCGGCAGAGAACGTCACTATCCTTTGTTACTAAAAATAATACTAAGCGAATGAAATCAAACCAAACAATCGTTGCGGTCGATCCGGGTGTGGGCGGCGGATTTGCCGTCAGCACATCGGAAGGAATACTGCTCTTCCCAATGCCCGAGTCGCTGCCCGACACGGCGCAGTTACTAAGTGGATTCAAGCTGGCCGACTCTCATCTATGGGTCGAGAAGGTGCCAAAGTTCGTGAGCAAACTCACGTCGTCGGCCAGCATGGCCACGCTCCATGAAAACTACGGGATTGTGCAGGGACTTGGCTACGCGCAAGGCTATGCACTTCACCGTGTTGAGCCGAAAATCTGGCAAGAACCACTTGGACTTGGAGGACGTAAATCATGCGAAACCGGACCAGAATGGAAGCGAAAGCTAAAAAGCAAAGCTCAGGAACTGTATCCGAATCTCGATGTGACGCTTCGAAACTGCGACGCTCTCTTAATTTTACATTACGCCTTGGGTGGCGGGAGATAAATTATGACCACTGAACTAATCAGGACAAAAGCTTGCTCGAAATGCAGGCAAGAAAAGCCGCTTGATGAATTTAGAAAACAATCGGCCAGCAAGGACGGTTTTCAGGCTTGGTGCAAGGTTTGCCACGGTGCCTACAACGCCGCCTACAACCATCCATACTACGTTGCAAATTTAGATTCTTGGAAAACGTACGACAGGAAAAGACTTGAGAAAATCAAGTCTAACCCAATTGAACTCAAGCTGCACCGAGAACGAGCGGTTGTTCGCGTCAGGAATTTGAGGAAACGAAGCCCTCACCTTAATAAAGCCCACAACGCAGTAAAATCTGCGATAGCATCAGGAAAACTAACCAGACCGAATGAATGCTCAAAGTGTGGATGCTCCTGCAAACCGGAAGCTCACCATGACCGTTACGAGCAAAGTGAACTATTGAACGTACGATGGCTTTGCAAGAACTGTCACGAAGATCATCACCACAAGAATCCCGACGCCGTATGATCCACAAATCCAATCGTCCGCCCTCGCCCGAGGAGCTGAAACATCTGCTCATCATGGCGTTCTGCATGGGCATGGTTATCACTGCGGCCTACTTCGTTCTATTCGTCGTCAAATGAGCGAGAACAACATCAAGCCCATGTCCGAAGAAACGGACGTGGAGACATTGCGAGCTGCCATCGCGGAATACCAATGGTTGGCCAGCGTACTTTTCAAATCTCTCGGGTGCGGATGCAACGGAACTCAAGACCTTTGCTGGAACTGCACCCAAGCCGAGCGACACTACAAACACACAATCGAGACATACAAATGATCAGCGCAAACAAAATGCCCATTATGCGGATAGCAGAAGCAGATGAAGCACCAGAAAAGATTCACTTCGCTTACATCGACCAGAAGTACAAGGAGTGGCTGATCCGACGCGGATTCGTCAACGAACTTGGTCAGGAACTCGGGATGAGAAGAGCAGGCGGATGGCGCGGGAAGACGGCTAAAAAAGGCTAATTCTGATGAAAAGTGAAATCACAAGAGAACAATTGTTGAAGGAAGCGCCAGCACTCATCGACCATGCAATTCTTCGAGGTTGGATGACTAGGCCCAAGCCAAAGGCGCAAATTGTTGACGGCGTTTGGCATGCGGCTGGTACAGGACATCTCGATAACGCCTCAGAAGATGAAATTCAAAAACTCAGGAAACAGTTCGCTACAAGTTGAGGTCATTTCCGACGACGTAGAGATACGAGTCGGAGAAATGAAATGGATGGGGGTGGCCTACATCCGTGACGGAAAACCAAAGGTGTACGTTCGAACGAAGGCCGAATTCAAGGCCAAGTTCATCCCGGTCATTGAACAAGCACCCTAAACTCTACATCGCAGCACAAGAGCAGCTCTTTGCGAAGTTTCAGTCTCGCTCCATTCCAATCCAGCACTGGAGCAAGTACCTGATGACTCCCAAAGAGCTGTCTCTCCTTTTCGCAAAGTTCGAAGAATCAAAGTCAGTTCTCCAGCAAATCGCCTCGAATGATCTGGGCGAAAGTGGGGACATAGCGCGCAAACAACTTGGAATCCAATGAATCAATCAAAGATCGACCGTGCCAGAGCATGGCTCAGAAACACGCCGGGAGCCGTCACAGGTCAAAATGGGCATGGAAGCACATTCGCCGTAGCAACCGCGCTCATACACGGTTTTGAGCTTAATGCGGGGGATGCTGATACACTCCTCAACGAGTACAACGCGAAATGTCTCCCACCGTGGAAACCACATGAACTGGCCCACAAGCTCGATCAAGCGTCCAAGGTTTCGCACGACAAGCCGCGTGGATGGCTTTTATCCGCTCAATCAGGCATTGGTCAGGGCGGCAATCCCATCTCGCCCACCGGCAAGTTCGTCGTTCGCACGATCCAAACAGTGCCGGAACCTCCGTCTCCGTTTACGACAATCGACTTCCTGAAAGCCTGCTTCGAGTCGGACGAAGTTGTCTGCATCTGCAACGACATCATTTTCGACGAAGAAGGTCGAGGTAGGCCAGCCTCCAAGGGTACGTTCCTTAAGCGCGACGAATGGATTAAGAACCACTTTACGCCGCCCATCAGCGCCATGTGGAACGGCAGCGACAGCAAGGGCGCATACGTCCGTATCAATCCATGCTTTGACGAGAGCGGATCGGATTCCGGCGTGGCATCTTTCCGCCATGTCTTAGTCGAGATGGACGAGAAGACGAAGGACGAGCAATGGACAGCGTTGAAGGAGTCGAAGCTCCCACTATCGGTCGTCATAGATTCCGGCGGCAAGAGTCTGCACGGCTGGGTGCGCGTTGAAGCGGCCAATAGAGAGGAATGGAACGAGCGCCGCGACATCGTCTATCGCTACCTCGAAAGCATCGGCATCGATCCGAAGAACAAGAACGCGAGCCGGTTCAGCCGGTTAGCCGGTGTAATGCGCGATGGCAAGGAGCAGAAGCTCTTGGCCGTCAATGTGGGCGCGGTGAACTGGGAAGCGTTCAAGGACGACATGGACGCGCAGGACATGCCGATGGAGTTCTCGATAGATGCCATCATCGAGTACGATCCGCAGAATGATCCTGACAATCTGATCGGCGATAGGTGGGTTCGGCGCGGATCTTCGCTTCTCTTTGTCGGTCAAAGCGGATGCGGCAAAAGCTCGATGGCCGCGTATCAGGGTCTGAAGTGGGCGTCCGGCGAAGCTTGGTTTGGAGTAAAGCCCGTCCGTGCGCTAAAAGTAGCTTACATTCAGGCGGAAAACGACATCGCCGATCAGCATGATGCACTCAAGGGCGCTGCTCAGATGACCTTCGGCAAGGAGAACTGGGAGCGAGGTCTTCGGAGCGCGAACATGTTATTCTTCCGCGAGACGGTTAGGACTGGCTCCGACTTCGCGACGATGCTCCGCCGCCTTGTTCGCAAGACTAAGGTCGATGTGGTTTATATCGATCCTCTGCTCTCCTACATGGGCGGAAATCCATCGGATATCGAGGTCTGCGCGAACTTTACGCGGCACTTGCTCCAGCCGATTATGATGGAGACAGGCGTAGTCCTGATTCTCGTCCATCACTTTCCAAAGCCAAAAGGTCGAGACGACAAACCGGAGAGCGTGGCAGAGATGGCCTACTCAGGATTCGGATCGTCGGATCTAACGAACTGGGCCAGAGAGGTGATTGTGATGAAGGAAGTTGGTTTCAATCAACCTCGACAATTTATGCTCGGAATGGCGAAACGAGCGGATCGTTCCGGCATGACGGACAAGGACGGAAAAGTCACCGGATCGATTATGATCCAGCGTGGTACGGGCGGCGACATCTCATGGAACTACGCAGATCCACAGAAGTTCGTCGTCGATAAGGAGTCGGCTAAGAAGCCGTACGTCAAAGGCCGCTATCCTAAGCGTAGCTAGACTGGCTCTCAGCTCGGCGACGACCTTTCGCGGCGAGCGATTGGAACTTCGCCTTGCCGAGCTTCTTACGCCCGATGGATGCCGCGAGAGCCTTCGGGTCTTTGACACCCTTGCTCTCAAGACTGCTAACGAGTTTCTCGTAACGACCGCCACCGCCAAGTTTCATCTTGTCCATAAAATTACCATGCTTTGCAACTCCAGTGCCGAGGAGTCGTCTTATCGGTTGCCGTATCGCAGTTATGCCGCGCACGGAAATTCTTACGACGACCGGGGCTGCTCTTTTTGATCGTCATATCAGGATCGCCGAAGCGAACGATGACGACCTTGTTCGCCGGATTCTTGACGTACACCGCGCTCTTCTTCCGCTCACCCGGCGTGTAGAAGGGCTTGTTCAGCGTCACCTTCTTGCCCTGATAGGTGTTACCTTTCTTGGAGAGGGAGGTTTTCATTCGCCTGACATTACGTTTCTGACGGTAAGATTTCGAATGATCATCGGTATGTCGTTGTTGAGCATTCTGGTTTCAGCATTGGTAAGCTGATCAAACGGCTTGATGACTGCGGCCCGATAATTGGGATTATCCAAAAGATATCCCGCAATTTTAGACTGAAGTTTTTCGGTCCAATTATAGGCTCTTTCACTTCCAGCAATTCCAAAAAAAGGACCAGCAGCAGTCGTTCCTTTTGCAAATGCGGCTGTTCCTGCAATCCCCGGAAGAAGCTTAGAAATAAGCGACGTCTTGTTCTTCTCGGCAATCTCAAGCGCCTTTGCGATTTCGTCGATCTTGGTTTTTCCAGAAGGACCAAAAACGCCATCCAAAGCATTTTGCCACGACTCAGCGGATTGATTGAACGACTTGGCTGTAATTGGACCTTTCTTGCTGGCTTCGCTAACAATCTGAGACAGCAACGCATTCTGAGTATCAGCCAGAGTCTCAGCACTCAGCGCATTTTTAACTTTCGTGACGTTTTCTTTTGAGTTGTTTAAGAACTCAAGAACAACAGCGGGAGATGCGACGACACCTTCTCCTTTTCCGTAAGAAGCCTTTCTAAAGTCTTCAGCAAAACTTTTTGACGACACGTCTAGCGCGGCTCTTGCCTGCTTGATTGAATCCCTAGTTACATTTGGAAAAAACTCATCAACAACTTCTTTCTGAATTCCATTCCATCCTTTTGAAAGCGCGCCGTCTAGGTTGTCCAGAAACTTAATCTGGCCACCTTTGTTTAAGTCGTTATAGATTGTGTTTCCAATTTTTGACTTAATTCCGTCGTAATCTTCAGCTAGAATTTTCTTCAACTGCTGAAGCTTTGCAGGTCCGTCAGAACCACCAAGAGTCTTGATTATAGATGACCAAGATCCTCCTTGCTCTCCGATATCCTTGAGAATTCCTCTCGAAAAAGTAGTATTGTAATCCTCCATGAATCCAGAGTATCGATCTTTCAAGTCTCTGAAATTCTGGACCAGAGGATCTTTTGGAAACCTCTTTTCAAACTGACCAAGAGCATCTTCAAATTTTGCTTTTGCTTGATTCCATGCAGCCCATTGATCGCCGCTTCCAGCTTTAATTGGCTCGCCCCACTTAATTGCTTTTGCGGCATCCTGCTGTTCTTTCCACAAGTCGGCCAAACTTTTACCGCTAACTGGTCCGTAGATTTCCCCGCCTTGGGCTACAGACTTCTCGTAATCTTTAGTTTGAACACGAGGATCAGCGCGAAATTCATTGAACTCTTTTGTGAAAACTTCGTTTTTTCTATTGTAAACATCCTGTGCAGTGTTTTTCACCACATCGACAGCTTGCCCCAAAGTCAACGACTCCACCTTGTCATAGTCATTGGCCAACTTGCTGAAAGCGGTTGCGGTGTCTTCGTCGAGTTTTCCGAAGACTTTTTCAACATCAGCAACAGCCGCGTCAGCAAATTCCTGACCTGACTTTGTTGAGTTTTGCTTGAAAGACTGAGAGAGAACATTTTTCACCTGATCTGGATCTGCCCGATACGCTCTGGCTAGTTTTCCAGCAAGTTCTCCCTCTTTGTCGGTGATGTTTTTCTGAAACTGATCGTAAAAAGGACGATTGAGTTCTCCTAGAAAATCTCCACCTCCTTTGTATTTTCGATATCCAGCACCGATCAAGTTGCCGCCAAGACTTCCAGCGGTTTCACCGACGGCGTAATCTCTTGCTGCATCAAGAAAGTTATCAAACTTCCATTCGTCTCCAGAAACGGCAGTTCTTGTTGCCTCGCCAGCAATGCCGCGCATCGCTCCCTGAACAGGAACCTTAGCGGCAGCACTAAGAAGTGTTTGTCCAGTTTCAAAAAGACCTCTTCTAATCGGCCCCGGAAGAATTTTTGCAGCCCCACCGCCTAAGGATGTAACCGCTTCTTTTGCCGCTGCTGCCGCAATCTTTCTTGGACTAGTTTCTCCAGACATCAACTGATATCCGGTTTCTCCGATAGCCTGACCAACAGGAAATGGGACGCCCATTGTTTGAAGAAGAGGGCCAGTGCCATACCTCACACCTTGTGAAACCTCTTCCCTAGTAGGTGCAGTTTCATCAAACATCGATGGCGCGCCAGAAGCAGCAAGGCGAGCTTCCTCCTCCTGCATTGCTTGACCCATGCGAGCAGCATCACTCATCGTAGCCTGCTTGATCTGCTCTGGATTAAGCGCAGAAACAAGACCCTGCTCTTCACGTCGGCGCATGTCTCCAACAGTGGCTGACTGCTTTACAGCCTGATTCAACTGAGTTGTTGATCCGACAACAGCAGCTTGAGCTTCAGGAAGCGCAGAAACCATCCCCTGCTCCTCGCGCCGACGCATTTCGCCAATAGTCGGAGTTGGAGGTGTAGACTGACGTTTCAACTCCAAAAGACCCTCAGTGGAAATAGACGAATAATCGCCTTTCTTGAGAGAAATTAAATCTGAGTCTGAAATCAAAGAGTAATCTGGCATTTTACCTTAAAGTTTTCCGCGTTTTTTGAGTTCAGCGTCGAGAGTTGAAGTATCAAACAACGGAGTCTGACCAGCTTGAGGCTGCTGCTGTCCGGCCCGTGTTGGAAATTTGTAAAGACTGGTAGACGAAGTTCCGAATGGAGTCTGAATCCATTCTTCAGCAAAACTCGGAAGATCGCGGTCCATGTTCCTTTGGATTACGCCACGAAGATCCTCTTCTTTCATATTCCTGAACGCCTTCAGCTTAACCAAAGAATTCTTATCAAGCCTATTACCAATTTCCCCTTCTATTCTTTTTCCTTCTTGTGCTGTAACATTGAGTCCAGAAGTTGTTGTTCCAACATTATTTATTAAACCGTAAAAATTAGAAATAAATCCAAGAGCTTCTAATTTTTTAGGGTCTGTTTCTTTTGCAATCCTTGAAGCTATGGCATCACGAGTTGTTGGAATAATTCCAAGATAGTTAGTGAAATCAATGTTATTTGTTTTTTCAAAATTAGAAATTTTGTCCAAAACAGAATCAACAGCTTCAACAACAGCAAATTCGTTGTTTATTTTTGTTTGAATTTCTTTATCAAGCGGTCTTACTTTCCCTCCTGATTGAGATAAATCATTACGCAAGTTTTTGATCTTTGTCTCACTCAATGGAGCGCCAGCCGCTGTGGCAGCTTCCATTTTTGCTTTTATTATGTACTCTGTATTTCTAGTAACAGCAGTGGGTGCGGCAAGTTTTTTTGCATCAAGATTTGAAGACGCAATGTTAATTCTTTCTTCAATTGTCTTTCCATCTTTTGGAAGCTTAATGAATTCAGACTTCAAATCAGCCGACATGTTTGTCAGTGCTGTTGCTTCCTGTTTAAATGGTAACGCAGCAACTCCAAATGCTTTAATTGCTTCTGGATTTATTCTTTGAGTTTTAGGATCTAATCCTGCATTGTACTGATTAATAAGATCAAACTGCCCATTTGCCTTTAGGATTTTAACATCATCATTCATTGCGTTCATCTGATCGTTGTGTGCATTTTGTGCGTACCAACGATTCTGCATCATCGGCAACGACTGAATAACTGGACCACTCATGTCTCCAAGCATCTTTAGTCCGGTTGCGCTTTGAAGATCGGACGGAGGAGCAGGAAACGCGGCGGTCGGATCGCCTTTGGCATTCCACTGAACATACGCAGACTGCCAAGCTTGAATTTTTGGAAGATCAAAAGAAAATTTCTTCTGTTCGGCTAATCCTGTTGCAAGTTGATTGGACGCAACTTGATTCTGAATGTCGTAATGTTCCTTACGCATCTGTTGGTCGGCCAACTGCATGTTGACATAATCAATCATCCGCTTCTGCGTCTGTGCGCGGTCGTACAGCGATGCGCCTAATTGAAATGCTTGAAGAGTTTCGTCGGCCATAAATTATTCTCCAGTGCTAGGATCAAACTGACCCATGTTTTGACCTTGGATTCCGGGGAATCCACCTTCTTCTAATCCTGAAACATAACTGCTTGGCGCTTGAGAATACAAACTCTTCATCTGATTCATCAAGCTGCGCTGGTTCAATGCGCCTCCAGCGAATCCGCCTGCCGATGATAGCGCGCTTCCGATAGCAGACATGCGAGGATCAGGCGCAGCGGCAACCCCAGCAGCCGCCATATCGCGTCCATACTGAGCAGATTGCTGTTGCTGCAAGAATCCAATGCGTTGATTTGGAGTAACGAACATGCTGCTTACCGAAAACGGTTGCGCCATGCCCATCGTACGCTGCTGCTGGATGAAGTTCTGCGCTTGAGCAAGACCCTGATTCTGGATCTGCATCGATGTCAGACCAAAGTCGCGAGCAGACAATGCTCGACCCATTCCGCTTCCACCGCCAAATCCTCCACCAAGCGCACGTCCGGCAGCAGAGCGTTGAAGCTGAGATTGAACGTCTTGGGAAACCTCACCACGCAAACTTGCGCCAATGTTCTGGCCTGCTTGAGCGATGAGCTGATCGTAACCGGGGATTGCGCGACGAAGCTGCTGCTCAAGAATGCTTTGTTCAGCAGAGGTCGTCTTTTGAGCGAGTTCGGTTGCAGGCTGTAAGGCGGCTATGTTCTGCCCAATCGCCTTTTTCTGCTCGCCCTCGAAATCAATAGGCTTCAGCTCCGGCACCTTCATTTTTTTGCCAGAACTGAGTAATCCGCCAATTAGGCTGGAACCGCCCATGATTGCTGCACCACCTAGAATAGCTCCCATAAATTAAAAAACCTCCTTCACAAGACGGTTGCCGTTCTCAATCGAGAACACCTTTTCAGGTTCGTGACGTTGGATGTTCATGGTAATCAGACGTGCAGCTTTCTCCTCGGGAAAAGCTCGCTCGTTATGAAAGCAATGAATCCATATCCGACGCAAAGTATCCACCTTAAAAAGTTCTCCCTCTTCGATTGTCATCACGCTGTTCGACGCGGCCCATTTGTCAGCATACTCGCGAAGCATCTGAATTGATGGCAGATGAACCTCGTAACCGAATCGCTCGGTGCATTCTTTGGCCGACGACTCCGCGTCCTTCTTGACGTACACCTTGACCGAATCATGCACGATAGCCTTCGGGAGATATCCGTAGGTCGAGCAGTCAGCGACGTACCTGTAACGGTTCCGATAGTCCTCAATCGACTTTTGCCAGTTTGAGTCAGTCGCACCCTGCTCATGTAGGCCAATGCAATCAGTCTCCAACGAGAAAAGGACCGACATGAATGCCGATCCGAATCGTGGCAACCCGCAGATTTGAAAGAGTTTACCGTTCATTTTTCATGCACAAAGATGTCCAAGCCGCTGTTCGAGCTAACACGAAGATGGCCGACTCTGAACCGTGAATCATTCCTAGTTCATTGCAAATTACTGCGCTGTAAAGAGCCGCATTCGGGTGAACGTCTTTTCCGACTTCTTTCATCCAGCCATGAAGCTGATTGATGCGGTCGTTCGCCTTCTTGAAGTCCACCTCAATAATCTCGCGTACCCGACTCCATGCTGGATCGATGCTGTCCTTGAAGAACGAGTTCCCGAAACCGGGAATCTTCATGCCAGACAATATGGCCGACTTCAAAGATCGTTCGTCGAATTTCTCGTAAACGAATCGAGCAGGACCAATCGGACCATGAGCATCGCCAAGAGTGAGGATAGCGGAAGCGATTGCGTTGGTTAGTTGCGCGCTACCAAAGAAAGCGTTCACCGCAGCGCCAGAGCTGGCGTTCTGATTGTTCCGAGCCGCCATGTCGTGCGCGTCAAATACAGCTTGAAGCAACTCCAGTTTCTTTGGAGTCACTTCTTCCAGCGCAAAGTCGATGTTGAGCTTTAGAACCATTGGGAGAATCCACCGCCATTTAATCCGACGCCGACCATTCGGATCGTAGCAACTGCGTCGCCTAGGTACTGCATGGTCTGCTCTTGCACAGCCTGAACAGCCTTTGCTTCGTAGGCCACTGCTTCCTGAATCAAATCGTTCTCCTCCTTGCGAATCGCCATGACCATCAGCTTGATGGCATCGGGACTCGGCGGAATGAGGTAGTCATTGACGCTTGTCGCGTTGATATGGCGCATCTTCGCCATGACCGTCACCGGCTTATCCTCGTCGTTGTTACAACGATCCGTCAGGTAACTGCGACGGTATTGCGGCAAAGTTTCATCAGGGTCGTAAACTGCCAGATCAAGTTCCAGCAAGGTCGTCGCATTGTACTCGTACAACCGGCTCGACGTGTTGGTTGCCTGACGAATGACGCCGGTCAGCGATATGAACTTCTTGGTCGATTGAACGTACGGAAGAGCGAGGGTTAGCTTCTCGCCGTCAATCCACACGCCGCCAGACAGTGTGCGAATCCATTGCCCGTTCTGATCGACACCTTGCAGGGTGATGGTCTTGCCAACATCTGAAGCGTCACCGGGGTAGACTCGGATGTAGCTATTCGTCTCGCCGGACATGTCGCGGTAAGAAACCACAGTGCCACGATCCACAAGCTGCTTTCCGACGCACCCGCCATTGTTCTCTCCAAGCAGTCCGTATCCAGACTCTTGAAATTCAAACCATTGATTGCGAACCGTTCCTACGCCGCAGCAATCAGCCACGGACTCGATGGTTTCAATATGACGCGGCCAAGTGATGCACCCACCAACCGTGTGGATGGTGAAGCGTCCGTACGCGCCTGCCCACAACCCCTTGTGCAGAAGCCGTCGGCACGCCTGATTTATGTAGTCGTAAACGCGAGGGTCATCGACGCAGACGCCGACTACACGGGCGATTGTCGAGCGAATGTCCTGAACGATTAGCTTCATTTGGTGTAATAGATTCGGCTCGTTCGCCTGATGAAATAAACGCCGTAAAACGGAGGAAGGTTGTTGTGGCCGACAGCGTTCTGGGTATCGTTGCCAGTCTTGTCGGCGCTAGTGGTTCCAATGTCGCCAGTAGTAATACTTGGTCCAGCTCCTCCGCCACCGCTTCCAGCAGCACCTTGAAGAATCTGTGTGGGGTACGAACCAAGTCCGCTCCACGACTTGTTGACGAGGTAATAATCGTCGTTTGCCGGAGCAATCAACTGAGCAACACCATGAGTGTGTTCGTTGAACGGTGTTTCTGGAACCGTCAGCGTGTGTTTATCCTCACCGACAATTGATGTGGCAGTTGCGGTTCCATTGACAGCAACCGCACCGCTCGCCGCAAAAGCACCAACACCGACCGGGAATCGAGCGTCAAACGAGGTATCAACCATCCACATCGCTCCGGTGTAATTAGTCGGAGTGCCGGAAGTTCCATCACCGCCGTCGTACGAAAGAAGATCCGTGGTCGTTCCAACAAAGATGCGACGATCATAACCATTCGCCGCAACCGTGTTTTTATAAACCCAGAATCCCTGATCAAAAATCCACCACTGCCCATCTTGATCAAGCCACGGATAAATCCGATTGTTGATCGCCGGAAACGTCGGTCCAAAATTGAAGAACGAGTTTCCAATCGTGCTGTTGAAAACGGCTTGCGTGCCTCCGATGATATCGTTGGCCAAGTTCTGGTAATTCAACGGACAATAACTCACCGGAAGACTTGGAGGTGTAAGCGTGATTAGGGTTAGGTTTGGCATACTATTCCGATGTGTAGAGGAATGGGTTTACGTCGCAAGCATCAAGAGTATTGCATCCTTCGAAAACAAGGCACTCGCCCACCGCAGGTTCTTGAACGTCGTAAGCGTGAACGCGGATGCTCTTGATGCGGCAATATCCCGTAATTGTCAGGCTCATTTGAACCTCGTACATATTTCGAGTCGGGGTGCTAATGCTCGAATTGCACGGGACATCCGAAGGAGTCGGCAGGCGCATCTTCGGCCTGTACTGCGGCTGGAAATTGACCAGCGGACAAGCAGGTTGGCACTGCAAAGTTGTCGCGCATTCAGCCCAGTCGGCCCACTCAATCCATCCGGGATACTGGTCGGGTCGATACTCGACATTGAAAGAAGCGTCTCCGTCCAACGAATCAATGAAGATGTCGCCCGAATCAAGCCGCTTCAATCCAAACGGAATCTCGAAGTTGTAGGCGCGAGTATGAACCAGCCACTGAATCTCCTTCTTTCCATCAGCAATGTTGTTATCGAACTTGGCACCCTTGCTGATTTCCCAAATCTGAATCGTCCCGTTTTCGCCGCGAGCAATTGAAAAGCACCTATCGCCGTAAACGCTCTCCGTCTTCAAAACCTGCAACACATCGAGTCCGGTCCAGATTCCTGCCCACGCGGGAGGAAACTTTTTCCGCATCGACGTAATCAGGTCGAAATCCAAAACCATCAGCGCCTTATGGATAACGCCTTCGGCATTATACCGAGGCTGTGCGGTCATCAGCAATCGATTGTCGAACACGACCGCAGATCCAGACCACAGAAGACTGGCTTGATCGTTCTCAGCGATGTTCACAATCTCGCCACTGATCGGCGTATTCCCCGGATCAGTGAACGAGCGACGAGCAATGATGAACGAGCGGACGCCATCGACTGCGCGGTAGAACACGTCGCCGTTGACAGTAATGGCCGACCTAGCGCCAAGCGCACCGCTAGTCAGCAAACTGATAGCCTGAATCGGATAGTTCAGGTTCTTCCATGTATTACGATCAACAGGAGCTTGAACCGAGAAGACGTATCGAGGAGTAAAAACTAGGAGCGGACCTTGACCAAGCGACGTATCTGGATCGCCGGGGACGGCCATTGCTGTGATTCCTCCTGAATCTGACGGAACCGCAAAGTCTCCGCCTTCGTTGAGGAAGGTATTCTCGGTTTCTTTGAGAACACTCGCTCGCGTGCCATCTCCATAAACAATGTCCGTAGCTCGGAATGAAAACCCATTTGCAAGCGCGTACCAGATACGTCCGTTGACGTAGGCCATTACTCTTCCGCACTTGATTTCGTCGGTGGTTGCGCGGCGCAAGTTTGATCCATTGAAGATCAGCGGTGCGCTCTGACCGTCTTGAATGACGACGAAGTTCTCCGCCTGAACCATCCAGCCATCGAGTATGTTTGATGGGTTCTGAAGACTAACTGATGCGGAAAGATTCTGAACGCTGTTTTGATCAACGTCGTACAGCCAGACGTTTCCGCTGATCAACATCAGGATGAACGTCGCTCCGTTGTCGCCGATGTACGGGAGCGCACACTGGAACACGCCGGTCAAATTGCTCGAACCGTAGCACTCCTCGGAGTAGCCGTCCGCCGTGACATTGGTTTGATCCGCAGTGACGAGCGTGCTGTCTGCCGTAATCGACAAGCATACGTCGTAATCTTTCTGGATGAAACCGGGTCGAGGAGAGATGAATCCCTGCCGAAAGCTGGCATTGACCGCGAAGGCGACCTGATTCTTATCCACCTCAGACGGCATCACACCAGCGTCAATGCCACCCTCAAAGGTGACAGATCCGTCCGTGTACCTCCGTGGTGCGCGTTCGCTCATGGCTTAAGCCTGAATCCGCTGGATGGAGAATGAGGAGCCAGTTACGACATTTACTCCAAACCCAGTAGTTTGAATCAAAATGTCGTAGTAATCAGTAATTACAGTAGCTTGATCTATATAAGAAAGTGAAACTGGAATCAAACTTTGAGGAGAAGCGTTTGTAGCGTTAAACTCTTGAGTCTGAAAAATGTTTGAACCATTTTTACGCAAAAATACAATTACGCTTGCAGTACCAGTGTTTCCAAGCAAGTTGAACACTGCATCAATCTTGTAGTACCCAGTAAATGGAGCGGTAAATCGACCAGTGGCAGCAGTAAATCCAGACGCGGTATCTATTCCTGCCCAAGATCCAGAAGGAAAATCGCCAAGGCTGAATGGGTTTTTAGTTGTTGCCGCTGCAATCAGGTTGTTTCCGGTCAGCCTCCGCGTAAACGTGACGTAGCTGAACGCTGCCGCAGCGCCCGTGGCCGCTATGCTGATCGTGCCTGCACCCGGCGTAATCGTGATGTTCGAGCCTGCGGTCAGACTTGCCACCGTGTATCCCGTTCCATTGCCAATGAGCAGTTGGCCGTTGGTAGGTATGGTTGATAGGTTCGTTCCACCTTTTGCAACCGGCAACACGCCGCTGATGTCGCCCACTGGAACCGTTGCAACGGTCGATAGAAACCCAGATCCGCTCGACCCTTGAGTCTTGATGTAACCGGATAAAAACGAATTGAGCGCCGTTGCACTCGGAACCGATGCGTCGGGAGTTCGAACAATGTACGTCGCTGCGGACGATGCTCCGCCAGAGGCTCCTGCCGGACCTTGAGGACCAATCGCTCCAGCAAGGGTAATGAGCGAACCGATTGAAATTGGCGTGGTCGGAATAGCGTTCGGAATGCTCAAGACTCCGGGTAAAGGATTCCCAAGAGTTACGCTCAACCCAACAACGTCTACGACCTGCATGTACCCGCACCCTTGAACAGAAACGAAAAATTGTCCTGCAATTGACTCTGGAAGGAACGAGCTGTCTTGAACCTGAACAACAACGTATCCGCCAAGTGGAGGAACCAAAGCTGCCGCCGTCGTGTAAGTGAACGCATTTAAGCCATTCGTACCATTCGACCCATTAGCTCCCGCAGCACCCTGTGGTCCGGGGACGTTCACGACAACCGGATCGGTATCGCAAGGCTGGCAACAGCCGGTTGAAGAAACAAGTTGCGACGGCATATTTTTCCTTTGCCAGACCGTCAAGTCCAGCGAGAACTAATGCAAGGCCAAACTATGCCAGAGCAAGTGTCAGAGCATCCATTGATCGATCACAAGTACGGGATTCGTTCCCCAGTCAAGATTCCAGACCTAGAACTGGAACTTTACGCATTCCGAAATCGGCTTCAACCGAATGAGGGCGGACTGGGTACTTTCGATCATTTTCGTAACGCCACGAAAATGTTATGGCCTAAGATGAGCTGGAACCCGTGGCTCGAAGATCAAGTCGAAGGTCTTTGCGACCATGACTACGTCGGATGGGCAGGTTGCGGTGCGAGTGGAAAGACTTTCGGCGCGACGCTCTTTGCGACTGTTTGGTGGCTTGCAAACCCCTCCAAGACAACCGTTGTTCTCACGTCTACAACGGCAAAGATGATCCGAAAGCGTATGTGGGCTAATCTTCAGGATCTTGTTCGGAAATCACGCGGATTCCCCGGAAACATGGTCGATTCGAAGATGAGTCTTCAAGCTATCAAAGGCGACGACCGGCACTCCATTTCCGCTATCGCCGTCGCCGAGGGCAACACATCGAAGGCTGTGGCCAACATTCAGGGCATCCACGCCGAGCGTGTGATGGTTATTATCGACGAAGCTACGGATACGCCTGAAGCCGCTTTCGAAGCGTGTACGAACCTTTCTAAGGGTTGCCGCGAGTTCAAGATGTTGGTTATCGGAAACCCTGCCTCAAAGTTTGATCCGCACGGACGCTTCTGCACACCAGCAAAAGGCTGGCGCAGCGTAACGATTGAAGACCAGCATTGGCTGACAGAACGCGGGATGTGCCGACGCTTTGACGGCATGAAGTCGCCCAACATCAGCGAGGGCCGCACAAAGTATCCGTACCTCATTACTCAGGATCAGGTCTTGTCGGCTATGCGCCATGAGGGCGAGCAAAGCCCTACGTTCTGGAAGTACACACGCGGATTCTGGTCGCCGGACGGCATGGTCAAGACGGTCTTGTCCGAATCGCTCATTGAGACGCACACACCTACAAAAAGTTTGGTGTTTACCACCAATGTCCAAGTCGTTGCCGGTCTTGATCCGGGCTTTGGTGGCGACAGATGTATCCTTCGCTTTGCCAAAGTTGGCACCGCAAACGACAAGATCAGCATACTTTTTCAGGACATCATCCACATATCCGTCAACGCTCAGCTAACGGAGCCGGTGCATTACCAGATAGCCAATCGGGTTAAAGAGGAATGCAACAAGCGCGGCGTTCCACCGGACAAGTTTGGTCTGGATTCAAGCGGTGAAGGCGGTGGGTTGGCCGACATTTTGACTCGCGAATGGGGTGTAATTCATCGAACTGAGTTCGGCGGCTCTCCATCAACCATTCCCGTTAGCGACGAGGACAGTAGGCCATCCAATGAAGCTTACGACCGAAAGGTAACGGAACTCTGGTTCTCGATGCGTAAATGGGTTGTCGAGGAGCGGGTTGGCGGCATGGACATCGAGACGCTGCAAGAGTTCTGTGGTCGAATGTTCGATGATTCCAAGCGGAAGATATCGGTCGAATCCAAGACCGTGATGAAGCAACGGACGGGAAAATCGCCTGATTTAGCCGACGCTGCTGTAGTCTTGCTTGATCTAGTTCGCAAAACTGCTGTTTTAGAGCCGCGCTTCACGAAGATGGATAAGGTCTGGGAAAAGCTAGTGAAAGACGCAGATTCGATTTACTACGACGAAACGATTGAAGCATGAGCAAAACCACTGGTTACAAAGTTCTGAACGAACACATGGTCATCCCCGGAGGATGGCATTACCGCATTCCCGAGACTGGGATTGAAGTACCCGGAGGATCGTGGGCGCAGCTCAATGAGTTTGTCCGCAATCACTACACGGCGAACGCCATTCAAATCCCGAGCAACATTGACGATTTAATCACCGAATATGCGTGTCGTAACGGTGCCGATTGCTCCTACGACGAGGTTAAGATTCACAAGCCAGAGGGTCGTAAATCGCTTCAGATCGGGGATGTCATCCGATTCAGCATGAGTCTTCTCCACGGTCTTACGGTTGGCGGCGGCAAGGTGGATCAGGCGGAGGCGAATAGGCGCGCAAACATCTGCTCAACTTGTTCGTTCAACCGAAAACCACTCGGATGCACGGGATGCAACGCTCGTGTGCTGAAGGATGCTGTCAAAACTTTCTCTCAACACGGCAGCACTCCAGTAGACGAAAGTCTGCAAAGCTGCGAGTTTTGCGGTTGCTTTATCAGAAGCATGGTTTGGTTTCCCATTGAAACCCTTCATAAATTCTCGGACGCTACAGAGAACGAAAACCTTCCGGCTCACTGCTGGAAAAAACGACCATGTACGGAAACCTAGCCCAACTGCCGCTTGAAACTATCAACGAAGACGGCAAAGCGCCTGAAACGCGCATAGCCGACGCGGCATCCGCTCGCGAAATCTTTCAGAAGCTTATCATGGCTGATGAGCTGCGTAATAGTACGCGAGCCAAGCTGCGCGGTCTGGTCGATGGAAATCCTCCGTACAATCCAGCAGAACTGCGCCGCAACAACCAAGCGTTCCGCACCAACGTCAATTTCCGCGAGTCGGAAGCGTTCCTCACGCTGGCAATGTCAGCCTTCTACGATGTGTTCGCCGAGGTTCCGACCTACACGAACATTCGTACCGCGTACGGCAACGACATGGATAAGCGGGAGGACTGGTCGAAGATCATTACTGAAGAGTTTGATCGACTCCAGAAGCTCGACAAGGACTTCGACTACATCATGCAGTTGTCGCAGCGCGAGATGGTTCTCATTGGCGATGGTCCGCTGATCTTCGAAGACAACACCAACTGGCGCTGCAAAGCCATCATGGCGACGGATCTGCTCGTCCCAGATGGCACCAAGTCAAACGTAAGCGACTGGAAGGTGGCCTGCGTCCGCACGCGCATGGGCGTGGATGATCTGTTCGAGAAGATCCAAGACGAAGAGGCGGCAAAAGCTTCCGGTTGGGATGTCGATTATGTCCGTGAGCGCATTCGTGCGGCGATGCCCGAGCCGTATCGCTCCGGTGTGCAGTACGACTGGGAGTTCTTCCAGAAGCAGCTTCGCTCGAATGACATCACTTTCTCCGCTCGTTCCGAGGTGGTGCTGATGTGCCATGTTTTCTACAAGGAATTCGATGGTCAGATTAGCCATGTAATCATCGACGAGCGCGACAGTGAGAGTTTCATGTATCGCAAGCTTCGCCGGTTCACCCGGTGGGAGCAGGTCATTCATCCGATGTACTACGACCGTGGCGACGGCGAGCATCACGGCGTTAAGGGCTTGGGCATCAAGATGCTTCAGCCGATGGAGCTAAAGAATCGCCTTCGCTGCTCGATGGTAGACAGCGCGTTTGCGAGGACTCAGATCCTATTCCGACCCCTGAACGCCAATGCGCTGAGCAAGACGAGCGTCGTACAACAAGGACCGTATGCCATTCTTCCGCCAGATTACGAAGTCGTTCAGCAGAATATTGCTGGAGTTCTGGATGCTCCAATGGCGGTCAATGCGGACCTTGAAAATGTTCTTCAGGGCAACCTCTCTCAGTATCGCCAATCGCTCAACAAGACGGGCAACCCAAGAACTGCCACTGAGATGCAAATCATCTCGGCGCAGCAGTCAGCCATCGGTAAGACCCAGTTGAGCCGGTACTACACTCAGCTCGATTCTTTCTTTGAGGAACGGTACAACCGCGCTTCGAATCCTAATCTGAACCCGATTACGAAGTCCGATAAGGACGCCATCGAGTTCCAGCGCCGTTGCCGTGAGCGCGGTGTTCCCGTGCAGGCGATGATGGATATCGACTACATTGAAGCGACTCGCACGGTTGGCCAAGGTTCCCAGTACGCGAAACAACAACTCCTCGGTCAGCTTCTCCAGTTGTCCGGCTCCCTTCCAGAGGGTGGCAAAATTAACCTGCTCAAGGACTATATTGCCGCACAGGTTGGCCAACAGATGGTTGATCGTTATCTGCCCTCTCAGCTCCAGTCGTCCCGCACGCAGGATCAAGCCGCTCTCGCTGTTCTCGAACACGCCTCACTGCGTCAGGGCAACATGCCGCTCGTCACCGATACGCAGAATCAGATCATCCACATCGAAACTCACCTTGGTGCGGCGAACGAAGCAGCGTCCTCGCTTCAAGGCGGCGGAAACCCAGAGGAAATCATGCTCTTCATGCAGGGTATTGGTCAGCATGTTCAGCAGCACATCCAGCGCCTCGCAACCGATCCGTCGCGCAAGCAGCAGGTCGATGCGTACGTCCAACAGCTCGGAATGCTTGGCGAGACTATCAAGCAGCTTGGCCAGATGATGCAGGAGCAGCAGCAAGCGATGGCTCAGCAGCAGCAAGCTCAAGCGATTCAGCAGGGTTCCGATCCTCGTACTGCCGTGATGAACGCGGAGGTTCAATCGAAAATCGCTCGCCAGAACGCCGAGACTATGGCCAACATTCAGCGTCAGAACACGAAGGCGATGGCAGATTTGTCACGCCGGAATGCGAAGACAACCGCTGATATTCAGCGTGCGAATGCAACTGCGGAATCCAATTTGTCGCGTCAGGGATGAAAAACATACACTTCGTTCACGGTCTTCATAACGATGGTTTCCATATTTGCGACAGAATCGCAATCGCTTCAGCTTGGATGAACAATCCTGACTGGAGCGTTTTTCTTTGGTGTCCCCAAGAACCAACCGGAGAGCAATGGGAGAAGTTGAAGGCAAAGGTTCCGGTGCGGGTGATGTTTGTTGATGATTTTAAAACTTGGAACGGAAAGGTTGTTCCCAAGTATCAGCACCGCGCAGACCTGATTCGGCATGCTGTTTTGTACGCGATGGGCGGTGTGTACGCTGACACCGACACGATTACACTTGCTCCGTTTCCAAAAGAATGGCTTGAGCATGACGCTGTTTTAGGGCGTGAGTTTTGCGGAGAAGGCACCATTGGACTGTGCAATGCAGTCATGTACAGCAGGATGCACGGACAGTTTCAGTGGAAGTGGCTTCAAGAATGGCAAAAGTTTGACGGCACCGGATGGAACGAGACTTCGGTTCAATATCCGTGGAAGCTGCATCAGGAAAATCCCGGCCTTTGCAAGGCGGTTGATTTCGAAATGCTTGGATTCATTCACTGCGAATCTGGCAAATACTGGGAACCCAACTATTCGCTAGATGGATGCGTGATCGCCCATTTGTGGAGGTCATACCACACGCCTAGGATGAATTCTTTAACTGAAGAAATTATAAATAAAAAAGAAAACGTCTACTGTGAACACGCTTCAAAATATATTTGATGATATCTACGAACACGATAAGTGGAACGGTGGATCTGGCCCCGGTTCAAACAAATCAAACACAACAGAATACGCTTTTTATCTTAACGAACTGATTCGCTCTCTTGAAGTAAAGTCTTTCTTAGATGTTGGGTGTGGTGATTGGCAGCTTGCGGAACAGATTGATCTAAGCGGAATCCGATACAAAGGAATCGACGTCAGCAATAGGGCGATTGAAATAGCAAAGTTGAAAGCTCCGTCTGGAACCGATCTTTTGAGCGGAACTATTTTTGAGGTCGATGGGTTGTTTGATTTTGTTCACATCAAAGATGTTCTGCAACATCTTCCATTTTCTGAATGCGACAAAATTTTAAGCAAAGCTACTAAAAATAAACACGTTTTAGTGGTAAACGATCATTGCGAATCAAACTCTGACACGGATGCGGGAGGATACAGACCAATCAACGTGTTGTACTGGCCGAATTCCAAGCTTTTGAGAATGTTCAACATTGGCGGATTCAATAAATCAGCAGTTTTAATAACCAACAAATGAAGTTTCCAACAACATTTTGCGTTTCCCTCAAATCAGCAGTTCAAAGAAGGGAAATTGTTTCCAAACATTTGAAAAGTCATGGAATTGATTTTCATCTATTCGATGCAATTCACGCTCCAAGGATGGGTTTGGAAACAAAGCTCTCGTACCTTGATGACCATCCGAACTGGACTCCTGAAGATGGTCCGACATACAGGATTTCCCAAAGCGTTCTCGGATGTTCCATGTCGCATTACACGATTTGGAGGATCATGGAGTATCTGGATGACGATTATTTTTTGGTCGTCGAAGATGACGTTGAGCTTTGCGAGGGGTTTAAAGAGAAGCTGATGGCAACGATTCAAAATTTGCCGAGCGATTGGCAGTTTGTTTTTGTAGGCCACTGCTGTCTTGATTCTAAAATATTGATGGTCCGCGAAGGCGTTGCTCACACACCAGATCCACCGATGTGTACTCACGCATACATGGTTCGAAAAACTGCCGTAAAGCATCTCATAGCAACAAATGAACTGATGTACGCCCCAATAGACATTCAGCTTAAAAAAAGAACGCTTCCGACAATTAGCCACTATTCACTAGTACCTCCACTTGCAACACAAAATGGACAACCAAGTACAATCAATGGATAACGAAGCTTGGGAAAAAGTAATCAAGGCTAGGAGCTTTATCCCCGGATGGACATTCGAAGATAAGAGTCGATACATGTTCGACATTGTTCTTCAGTCGAAGCCTAGCGTCGTTGTTGAGGTTGGTGTTTGGAGAGGCTTAAGCGTAGCCAGCTTTTGCGCGGCATCACTCATTCACAAATGCAAAGTGTTCGCAATTGACCCGTGGAGCAAATGCGCGATGAGCGAAAATGGCTACAGCGCCCACCTCACCGAAGGGCAGGATCAGCTCGATTTAATTTACAATCAATTCTGCCGTGACTTCAAAGTTCTTGGGCTAGACGAGAATTTGACGACCATCCGAAAAACGTCTTGGGAAGCTTCTTTTGATTTCGCTGATGAAAGCATCGACATTTTCCACTTGGACGGGGCGCACACCGAATGGGATTCAACGCGAGACTTGATTGCGTGGACCCCAAAGATTAAGGTTGGAGGACTGTTCATCATGGATGACGCGAATTGGGAAACCATGAAGCTTGTCCAAGAGATTGCGCTTAAAAAATACGAGCATTCAACGTATCTGGAAGGTGGGAAAACACGGGTATTTGTGCGAAAACAATGAAAGACATAATCCGAAGCCTGTCCCTCAAGGCGCTCAAGCGATTTGCAACGGGCGGCGATGGTCCGGCGGATCTTCTTCAGGAAATCGAAGACCTTCGCAAAACGCTTGAGATTCGAACCAAAGAACATGACGAGCATCTGACCGAGGTCCGCGAGGAGCGCGATCATTGGCTTGCTCTCTACGATGAAATCAAATTCGCTGCCGAGTTTCTAATGAGCTACGCAAAAAATGACGTTCCCAAGCTGAGTGAACAAACCGACTGGGAGACTGGCAAAATCGTCCTACCACAGGAAACGGGGACGTACTACTTCAACCCGGCAATCATGCTCGAACCGGACGGTCGAATCATGCTTTTTGCTCGTCGCTGCCGTAACAAGCGCGAGAAGGACGAGGATGTCTACATCGAGAAGAACGACATCGTTATCTTCGAACTGAGTCAGGATCTTCGCGCCACAAAGAAGTCTCTGACCCAGTTAATCTCCCATTATCCCCTCGAACAGTTCGAAGACCCTCGCGTCCTGAGATTCGGCGACAAGTACGGTCTTGCGTGCTGCACATTCGTTCCGTTCAAGAGCTACGCGCACCAAGGAATGTTCCTTCTGGACAAGCATTTCCTGAACGTAGGCCGTTTCGATATGATCTACGGCAACAACTACGCGCAGGCCATGATCAACGATGGGCATGAGAAGAACTGGCTCTACTTCGTCCACGATAACGCGCCACACATGGTGTATTCGGCCAACCCACACGTCGTTGTACGCCTTAATGGGCGCTTAGAGAAGGAGGAGGAATACGTCACCGACGAGTTCAATCCGCTCTGGAAGTTTGGCGAGGTGCGCGGAGGCTCGAATCCGATCCTATGCGACGGCCTGTACTGGACCTTCTTCCACAGCTCGCTGCCGTGGATCAACAAGAAGCGCCGTTACTACATGGGTGCCTACGCTTTCGAAGCGAAGCCTCCTTTCCGCATCGTTCGAATGACGACGTTACCGCTTCTGACTGGAACGAATCAGCAGGATTGGTGGCCGGGATTACCTGCGGTCGTATTCCCGTGCGGCGCATTCTTCGATACCGCAAAGAATAAGTTCGTCGTCTCGTACGGAATCAACGACATAGACTGTGGTTACATCAAGATTCCGTTGGCCGACTTGCTTGAGGTGACGAAGGTGATTCGACCGAAACGCGACGTCGTCAACAAAGAGAACCCAATCAAACTCGACGAAGTTCTCGATCCAATTCCGCAGAGACATAAACTAAAACGAAACAAGAAATCAAAGTATGATGAACTGGCTAAGAGGCTCGACGAAGAACCGCAGGGAGATGGCAAAAAGTCTGATGGACTTGCCTGAAGTAGACATTCTCGAATGGACAAACGCTGGCCAACAGGGCGAACTTGCGCTTATTTTGCGAAATCCGATTCTTCGGATGGCTTTACGCATCGTGGCTGAGTCGATGCCGGTGCCTATGCCCTCCCAAGGAAGCAAGGAATCGGACATTGTTTTCGCTGCCGGTGTAACCGCTGGCTACGCTCATTGCCTCGAAAACATTCGAAAACTTGCAGTAAACGACACAACGAGAGAACCTGAAGCAACATTTGAAAAACAATACTAACATTTTATGGAAGAACCACTGAACTCACCGACCGTTAATTCCGCGCAAACGCCTGATTTCGAAAGCTCCTTCATCGAGTCTTTTAAGGCTAACACTCTTGAGGATGCTGCCGCTGGAGAGGATAGTGCAAAAGCTTCGCAAGTAACTGAGGAGCCTAAGCAGAAGAAACAAACGCAGCCTAAGTCCGAAGCGAACACCAAGCTCAGCAAGTCTGAGATGGATATCGAGCGGATGTTCAGTCCGAAGGAGAAGGCTTCAGCTACCGAGGATTCCTCGGCTACTGATGACTCTGGCATCCCTGAGTCCATCAAATCCACGAAAGCCGCTGATGCTTTCCGTAAGATCAAGGAAGAGAAGGCGCAGCTCTCCAAGCAGCTTGAGGAGATGAAGTCTGGCAAGGTTGCCAATCCAAACTTCGAGGCTCAAATGAAGATTTTGCAGGAAGAACGCGACACGCTTTCCGAACGTGTTCGACTCCTCGACATTGAGCGCCACCCCAACTTCGTCAAAAAGTACGACGGCAAGATTACCGGCGTGTTCGACTCGATGAAATCGGTCGTTGGCACGGATGGCGACAGGCTTGTTGGCCTACTCAAGTCCCCTGAGAACGATTATCGCAACTCGCAGATCGACGACATCGTTGAGGGTCTTTCGCCCTCCAAGAAAGCAAAACTTGGCGCTCTCATCGTGAAATACGACGAGATTAACGGCGAGAAGTCTGCGGAGATGTCAGAGGCGAAGTCCGATTACGACTCGATCATCTCGAAGTACCAGCAGGACAACGAGGAAGGCACTCGCGCTGCATTGGAGTCGGCCAATAAAACATGGACAAAGGTCAGCGAGAACGCTCGCGCTCTGGAAATCTTTGAGCCGCGTGAAAACGACGAGGAATGGAACACGGAACTGACTGGCCGACTTAGCCTCGCCCAACAGATCTTCAATGGCGAGAACAGCGAAGAAGACCTCGCCAAGGCCGCTCTATGGGCCGCTGCCGCACCCAAATACCGTGAGCTTCTCTACTCTCAGGTCGAGGTAAACAAGCGCCTACAAGCCGAACTAGCGAAGTATCGGGGCAGTGAACCCGGTGTTAGCTCGAAAGCAACGGCTGGCGGCTCCCGTGCATCGAATGCGAATGGTTCGAAGAGCGAGGACTTCGTCACGAACGTCCTGAAGTCGTTAGGACGCTGATTCGCTGCGCTCAAACAATTATCCCCCGATTGGTTTCATTACCAGCGGGGGATTTTCGTTGGAATCACTTACGATACGGACCACTGCCACTTGGAGCAGGCTTCGAACTTGGCTTAACCGGAGGCTTCGGTGGAGGAGATTGCTTGTAAGGTCCGCTGCCACTCCCTTTAACAGACGGTGAACCTTTGTACGGTGCGTTATTGCTCATTTGTCCTTTGGTAGTGCATACCAGCCTTCGTGGATGATGATGCGGTTATTACTACGCACGTTTTTGCCGGTAGAGTCAACCACCCAAACCTTAGCCTTAACGCTCTGTGCGAGGCGTACAGGCTCACCGTGGGGGACGTAAATCACCCGGCTCGCGCAGCTCACGCTCATGCTCATCAATGCGAGCAAGCAGACCGCGCTTAAGATCGGGTTGTTTTTTCGCATCTTCGCTTGTGACATCCTGCTTCGTCAGCGCGTGAAGCCAGATAACCAGCTTCATCACCAAGTCGGCCAAGAAGTTCATTCAGCCTTCGGAGCGTCGGGCGCAGCCTTCGCGGCTTTCTTGTTGTTGTAAACAGACCAGCCAACGCCAGCGATGCTTACGACAGCGCCTACGAGTTCAGCGAGTTGATCAGCACTGGCCAACCCTTTGGCGACGAGGAAACCACCGGCAGCGGTCAAGATGTGGCGGACAAGAGAGGCGAGATTAGAGTTCATTTTTCTGTTTTTAGTTTGCGATACAGTTCGACTGCTTTGACGGCGCAAGTGAGAAGCGCGGCGAATGCGCCAAGAGCTAACGACGCAGTCTTGAGATGAGGATCTGAAAATACCGCGTTCCCCAGAATACCGATGATCGGACCACCGACGCCGATTGAGATGTCTCTAATAAAAGCGTGGTGGTCCGTCATCGTGATGGTTAGTTAGCTGCTGGAGCCTGCGATTTGGCGGCTTCGAGAATGATTTCGGCCAGAGGTACTCCGACCTTTGCATTCTGGAAACCGCCAGCCTTGATGGCGATATCGATGAGTTGCAGCAGGGTGTTCGCTTGTTCGACGGTCAGTTCAATTTTAATCATGCCGCCGGAGCATCGGTGACAGTTTCGACGGGTGCAACCAAAACTGGCGCAGCCTGCTCGATCAACGGAGGGATAACCTCAGGAGGCGGCACCGGCACCGGATTTGCCGCTTTGTAAGCCTCCACAACCGCCGGAGTCCACAGCGCGTTCGCGATATTGACAACCTCAACCGGCTGACCTTCCAGCGAGTCACCGGGAACGAGCGTATACTGCGAGGTAATCTCAGAACCCACAACCGCGCCGTCGCTGTCGTAATCAACGCCGGTCGTAACGAACAACGAGTTGTTCTGATTGCACTGCACTGCGACGATATTGACTGGTACGATCATTGGATGGTGGGGCTAGGGGTTTGAGCGGCGGCGTAGGCTGCGACAGCGGCAGGAGTCCATACGGCTCCAGCAATCGCTACGACTTGCTCAGGCTGACCCGTAAGGTCGGAGCCGGGAGCGAGACAGTAGCGGCGGAATGTGGAGGCTTTGACAACCTCGCCATCGACGATCTGGTCCGCTAGTCGAACTTGGAGCGTCGTGTTAGGGAGAACCTCGCAGAGCGAGAAGATAGTGCGTTCGGTAAGTGGCATATGATTAAACAGTGTAAGTGAGTGCCATGTAAAGTGAGCGTCCAGCACCAGCGTTATGCGTCACGTTAGAAGACGATGCATTACTGTTTGAAGCATACAAATCTACGGATGTAACACCTGCTCCAAGAAATGCTACGGGCGATCCAGTGAAAGTTCCAATGTCAGCCATAATAATCACTCCGGGGCGACTTAGGCTTGCATTTGAAGTAAATGGAAGTCCAGAGACAGTTATGCGACCAGATGCTCCAGTTGTATCTCCATAAAATCCGATTTCAACAGAAACCTGACGTCCGATCTTTGTATAACGTCCACCAGTCTGTATGACAGGTGTAAATGGATTTGCGGTTGTTCCACCAATCGTCCCCGTCCACGTCCCCTCCTCGTAATCGTTCAGAATCTCGGAGGTGGCACCACCAGCATTGGAGTTGATGGAGAAGTCGATGCCTTTATTGGGCGTAAGCATTACGAGGTTGTCTCCAATTCTAACATCACCTCCAGCGGGATTTAGAGCCAACGGAAGAACGCCAGTCGAACTGTTTGACTGAATCCACGAATGCTGATTTCCACCATCGTACGCGACACCAGCATTAAAATGCGCACCAATACCATTAGGCTCATCGTGGATTAGGAAACCTCCCGTATACGTTGTCGCTGTAGCAACAGCGTGAGTAGTACGAACTGTTAAATTTACTGCCGGAGTCACGGTGCCAATACCCAACCGACCACTCGCATTGAGGGTCATTGCTTGGTTGAAGGTGATGGCGTTGCCAGCGGTGCCAGAGGGTGCGACATGCCATTCGTGCGCTCCCTGATTCTGCACGTAATTAGTTGCTAGACCTGTTCCGATATATTTATAACCAGCATTAAAATACGCATTAGAAGTAATATTTAAGAATTGTGTATTTGATGCAAGATTACCGTTTGAACCACCAAACAAAATTACTGGCCCTCCAGCACCAACCCACCCACTCGGCACAGCCCCAATCCCCAACCCCATAGAGTTGAGGGTCATGGCGGTGGACGCATTAAGTCCAAACGAAAGTTCGCCAATAGTGGATGACGCATCAAGCGTCGGACCTGTCGCTCCGGCTGAAAGTGTCGCGTATTGTGTCAAAGCGCCAGCGCGACTAACACGAATTCCAGTAGATCCAGATCCGACAACCTCAACAATATCAGCAGGAGAAGCGGTCTTAAAACCCACCCGATCATTCGTCGCATCAACCACGAGCGTCGTAGTGTCCACCGTCAGTGCGCCGGTGATGGTGGCGGAGCCAGCGGTAACGAGTCCGGCAACGGTCAGCGCATCGGTTGTCTTGTTGTAAACCAGACCGGCATCGCCTGCCAGATTCGTTCCGCCATCATTGAAGATGACCTGAGTCGTCGCGCCGGGAAGGGCGACACCACCGCCAAGAGCGGTGTATATCTCAGTGAAGTTCTGGTTGGTATAATCGAACGAGGTCCGCAGCGGCGTCCCCGTTCCGTCGTTCGGCGATGCGCCGATATTGATGGTTTGCTTTGACATATATGACTAAATGAATGTTACGTTGACCTACAGAAATTCGGTCATGTCCGCCGTGATGCTCGTCACGTCCGCGCTTATCACCGTGTTATCCGCCGTGATATCCGCCATTCCGCCAAGCGTCGCCGCCTCCCAGAGTAGGCCAATCTCCAGCAGAATGCGTTCACGCGGACTCATGCACGAAGCTCCCTGAGCCTCCGCAATTAGTGTGGCCGCATCGGCGCAAGAAATGTTTGCCATATCAATGATCAGATAGAATGAACCACGCGACACCGTTGGTCATAATGACCAAACTGTTCCATTGCGGAGTCAGCGTATGGGTTGTCGCCCCATCAATCGTCTCGCTCGCGTAGCCATCGATAATGACCTGATTCGCACCGGAATTGATGCGCTTGAAAGCATAGATACGACCCGGAACCAGCGCCGCCGGGGGCAGGGTCATCGTAATCGCTCCCGCCGTAGCGTCGGCGATGATCAGATAATCACCGCTCACCACGCTGCCGCTCGTCGTCACGCTCCGATACGCACCGCGTGTCGCGCCGCCGCCCTGAAGATACGTCGCAATGCGGTTCTCCAGCGCCAACTTGGCCAACTCAACCTCCCACGGTGAGCGACATCCCAGCGACGCCGCCTCGTTGATGAGCGTTGCCGCCTCGTCGCATGTGATGTTTGGCATATCGTTCTATTGAAAAATG
>Ga0209107_10000310_pt1 | contig 28981 bp, 43 predicted proteins | sample LakErihyJuly2011_2_FD_187460 | JGI IMG/M metagenome (GOLD analysis project Ga0209107, IMG submission 187460) | Freshwater microbial communities from dead zone in Lake Erie, Canada - CCB hypolimnion July 2011 (SPAdes) (version 2) | ecosystem: Environmental > Aquatic > Freshwater > Lentic >...
ATATCAAGGAAGAATTCATCATATGCCTCTATTGGTAATAACGTATAGCTTGCTAAATGGTTTATAAGAGCAATGGCATTTGTTTCTTCTGTTACCCCACTAACAGACAAGTCATCAAAATTAACAACTCCATATTCATTAAAATAATCTGTTATTAATTTATGATTAAGCTCTGTTGTAAACCCTAACGAGTAAATTTTACCAGAAAATGAATTAGAGGTTTCTTCGTCTCCAGCAACATAAATCTTTAGGCCATTTACATTACCAAAAAATGCTGAAACATTTCCTCCAAAAACATTAGACAAATCATCAATGTTAATTCCAACTGCAAATAATTGACTTGGCTCAATTGCCTCTGTTGTATATATTGTTTCTTCTACTCCATTATAATTTAATAAATATTCAATTATATTTCCATTAAGCCTTGTAATAAAAAAGTCATCAGTTAGTGTGTTATAAATTTTAATTAATGTTTGGACGGTTCCTTCTGCAGCTGGAATTCCAGCATCGTATGACTCTATCCAACTTGCTGTATTATAGTATTCTGCATCAAAAATTTCTGTTGCAGATGTATTATAATATCCTCCATCAATTAGTATTCTTTCGCTACTAAATACTCCGTATATAGATTTTATCTTATCGTTTAAAATATTAAATTTTGAAAAGTTAAGATATGTTCCCAATGCATTCCATGATGAGTCTGGTCTAAAAGTTAAAAACTTGTATGGTAATTCTCCAGATTCTTGATCTGTTTGTATTGCTTTACAGCCAGTATACAAATCATCTAAACTTTTAGTATCTAAAAATATGTTAGGTAAACTATAAGATGGCGTAGTTAACTCTAAAGACGTTGTTTCTAAATTGTCAAAACGTCCTTGTTGCCATTGTGCAAAACTTGGATAGTTATAGTTTGCAGTATAGTTTGAAAATGAATAATCTATAAAAGCAGAAGTTCCACCATAGGAAGAGTTGATAGACTGTGCTGAAGATACGGCTTGACCATAAACCCATCTACGCTTTGCAACGGTTACAGAAACTTGGTAAGAGTATATAGCAAAACAGTCTACTTCGATTAAGCTTACATTATCATATGCATAAAATCCAAGCCAGTCTTGGCTTCTTAGCTCTGCATCTAATAGGTCTGGTAATGCTAAAGATGTGGTATCAATAGCAATTTCTATTACCTGTTCTCCATTTAACAATACCGTCACAGAATTCTTAATTAATCTAATATGTATAAGCATTGGTCTAAACCATTCACCAACAAAGTGAGACTTAGACTGACCGCCAATAACTAAAGTTAAAAACCCTGAATCTACATATAGTCCATCTGAAGAAGCAATTGGTCCAAATATTCTTTTTGGATCTGGAGAGTCTGCAATTATTCTTGCCCAGAACTCTACTGTATATTCTTTATGTTGCCCAGATTTATTTAAAAATCCTTGGCCTGGGAATATTAACGAAGGTTTATTTGATGTATTTGGAATAATCTTAGTTAATCCAGAGGCACCAAACACTAGTGGAATACTTGTATTTTTTGCAAGAAGAGCATTATTCTTTACCAAATAGTATGCTGTGTCGCTAGATACTCCATAGGCTGCTGCTGGAATAACTGTATCTGTTGTGTCAATTGCAATTGTTGCTGGAAAAGATGCTGGTGTTACGCCTAAAGATTCTTTATGAAATTCTTCAGACCATTGTCCTGTAGTTATTCCATTAAAATAAACTTTATAGTCAGCAGATGTTGCTCCGCCTGAAGACTTTAATATTTTTATAATTATTTTAAAGTTTGTATTTTCTTCAGGGATCTCAAAAGTTTCTGACATAAAAGACCAAGACTGGTATGCTGGATCTGTAAAAGTTTTAAATTTTTGAACTACTTCTAAGGTAGTGGTATCTGTGTATTCATACCCAATAGCAATAGAGTTAATATATAAACTATCAATATAAAAATAAGAACCAATAGAAAATGTTCCTAGCGTTGTATTAAGGTTTTGAAAATTCTCAATATCTGGACTCAAGATAATTGATTCCCCAGATGCCCCTGCTGGAACATTGCAAGACACTATGCTTGTAGCACTATCAGGAAAAGGTTCTCCTGCAGGTGCTGACCCAGAACTTAGAGTACAGGATTCTGTGTCATCCCAAAGAGATACTATATTCCTTTTTGCCTCAGTAATTAAACTTACATAGTCTGCTTGATCGTCTAATGCCCAAAGTACCAGAGGGTGCTCTGAGTAAATTTTTTCTGCATATAAATTAGATGGGTTAGACATATATCTCCTACCCCTTATTATAGCAGGCTAAGGGTTAATAAAGTTTAATCTCACAGGCATCAGTAGAGCAATAAGACTCTCCCTCTGCCTCAAGATTTTCGACTCCATCATAGATAGCAGACCAGTCAATCTTACCAATTGTGCCCACATAAGAGTTATATTCTTCTCTTGTGATCTCTGTGTACGGTTGCTGTGGATAAGTCTTATTACCCATTGGAAGGAAAGAAACTGCTTTTAGCTGTCCTTCGTACATATTTAAGGCTGGTGCAACAAACTTTTTTTCTGTTTCTTTATCAAAAGAAAGAGTAACAGAAACTCCATTATCTGACCAGTACTTCTGAGCAGTAGCTGCTAAGCCAATCTTTTCAAATAGGCTAACTTCTTTTTCTGATCTTTTATGACCAGATGCTACTGGAAAATATACTACAGATGTATTGGCTGATACTACATCGTCTTCAATTTTATATCCCGCTGCCTTAAACAAATGAAGCATTGGGTCTGTGTTACCAAAACGAATAGATCTTAGGTAGAACTCTCCACCTGGACCCCAGTGAACTCCTGGAGTTGCTCCAGATAGTAGTGACACAGATCCTGATGGCTTAACTGTTGTTACACGAACAGACTCTCTAACGCATAGCCATTCTGAGTATTTGTGATCATAGTAACGGATCTTTTGATACCCTTCATCCATCCATTCACGAGTTGTTGGTAGTCCATAGGTATCTGCAAAAGATGCAATTCCAGTTAGAGATGTTCCAATACGTCTGTTTCTTTGCATGATACCGTTTGTTTGCTGCCAATGTGTTGGCATAAGGGTAACAGTCTTTCCATAAAGATACGCAAATTTCAATGTCTTGAGGAAGTCCTCCTTGGATTCATGACGATTTAAGTGCACTTCTACAAGTGTACAAAGTTCGTATGACTCCAATGGCTGCTCCGCACAAGGATTAAATCCCATAATACGGGAATCCTTATAGTCTGGTGCATCTGCTAAACGACCATAGTCTCTTGCAACATCTAACCAAATAAATCCTGGTTCACCATTATCGGCAATTAAATCAACATAGTCTTCATACTTAGTACCAACAGTAGCAGAAATAGAATTATTAGACATCCATGCCCAGCCTGGTTTTTCTGGATCAAATGAATTTCTTTCAGGAAATACTTCTGGATTCTTTAGATTAATAAAACCATTATCTTCTGGCGTTCCTAAAGCCAAGGTAGCAGAACGTCTAACATTTCCAGAAACAACACATGTTCCAATAAGATTAACAATGTCAACAATTGCACGACTATCTAGTACTTCTCCTGCTCTAGAGCCAATGACATTACGTATGCGTATGTGTAGTTGAATTAATGGTTCTGGACCGCTAGCGACCCCACCAAAGCCTTTAATGGCTGATCCTAGAGGACGGATAAGGTCATAGTTAAATTCTTGAATAGATTGATTTTGGCGTAGAAATGAATTAATTAAAAGACGTACAGACTCTACCCAGCCTTCACGGGTATCAGGAATTTCATAGGTAGAAACTGGCTCTGTAGGGGCATAGATAGGCATTTGCTTATCTTGTCCCAAGGTGTCAAACCCTACTCCAATTCCTAACATTAAAGCATCCATCACCCAAGCAAAAAGAGCACCTGGATCATTACGATCAATATCACGGGTAGAAACCATCGCACAATTTTGCAGTGAGGCTGAGTTTCTTTTCTCCATAGTCATTGGAGTTCCGAAAGCCCAAAGACCTCTGCCTGGAGGTGTCCATTTTAATTCAAACATTCTTTGAAAAGCCTCTTGTGCTGACTTCTGTGACTTATTATCATTCCAAGGAAGTCTATTATCTTTAGCATGATTCTTTTGAACTGAGTACATACCCTCAATTACACGGCGACATACTTCGTGCCAACGTTCTTTTGTTCCATCTTCTTTAACACGAGAATATGTTCTGATAAAAGTAATTTCTCCTAAAGAGTTGCTACCCGCATCTGAAAATCCAAACGGTGCTGGAGTATTACTATATTTATTTACAAAATCCTCTGATAAGCGAAACGAAAAAACATCTGACATTTAAGTATGCCACCTTTCTAATATTGGTTGAGTACTTCGTAGAATCGGAAGTAGTCCTAAGTATAGCATACAATTAAAAAGAATTCTACGCTCAATTTTAATCTATCAAGTTATTGTTTATGGTTAGTACTTTTATATAACGAAAGTGTTATAAATAAAACAGTTAATTGTATTTACTACTATTGATATGACAAATTTCAATTTCATTTATATTAACATGACTTGGTAATGATCCTACCCAGTAAATAGCTTCTGCTAAATCTTCTGCGGTTAATGCTTGATCCCGTTTTTGTTCTTGGGTATCAATAGTTGCTGGACAAATTTCTGTAATCTTAATACCAAATTGAGGGAACTCAAGTCTCATTGTATCAATCAAACCACGCTCACCTCTTTTAGCATTTGTGTAATTTCCTCCACCACGATATGGTACTTTACCACCAAAAGATGTAACAAAAATAATAGTTGGCGATTCTGACCTTTCCATACATGGTGCAAATAGTTGAGATAAATACATAGGTCCAGTGACATTTATATCATAAGCTTTTCTAAAGTTTTCTGGAGTTTCATTAATAATGTAAGTTGGACCTGATCCTCCTCCAGCATTATTAACCAAAAGATCTAAAGTGATATCTTTGTATTTTTCAAAGAATACCTCTATTGCTTTAGAGTCTGTAATATCTAAGTTATATACCTCAACATTATCAGATATTAACTCAGACACTTTAGATAGGTTTCTTGAAACAGCAATAACTTTATAGCCATTTTCAGACAGTCGTTTAACTGTTGCTAGCCCTACGCCTTTGCTTGCCCCAGTAACAATAGCAGTTTTCAATTACATGCTCTGACTATTATTAAGCTCCATGTTGTTATGGATCCAGTGACCAGGAACCATATATTTTACACCAGACTTAACTATATGTGCCGTGTGAAAATATGGAGCATATGCTGGAAATATCACAACGCTGTTTTCTTTAGGCTTTACACCAAAACTAATTGCTTTGTTTTCAACTGCAAGATCATAATCTAAATCTACTGCTGGTGCGCCACTTACCCAACCTTCTGAGCTTGTCCATCCACCGTCATAGTCTTTTAATTGAAAAGAGATTTCTCCGCCTTCACAGTCATCATTTAGATACATCACTAGTGAATATCTTAATGTTTTATCACCATCTAATTGATCAAAGTGTGCTCCCATTGCCATACCAGTATTATATTTTTTAATGTTAAATGTTGGAAAAAGTCTGGGCTCGTCAAAATCACCTAAAGAAGATGCATAGTCTTTACAGACATTATACATTGTAGTCATAATAGCGTCATATATATATTTACTTTTTTCTGCTACTTCTCCACTAATATTGTTTATTGAATTAATATCAAAAGTCTTTGTTTCTCCATAAATAAAAGTTTTATCATTAGAAGATGTCCAAGGATTCCAAACATTTACGCCTGACTCTGTATACTGTTCAAGGGTATCTAACTCTTTCCAAACTTTTTTAAAAGTATCAAAATCTTCAATAGCATCAGTATAGTAATATGTTTTTGGATCTAGTATTTCTTTATTCATTTATTTCTCCCTTAGTATCTATTCTTCTCATAAAATCCTTTTTCTTTAATAAACCCAACCAGCACGTATCTAATTGGGCCTGCGCCAACATGTTTAACTCCATGATTATACTCTGCGTTTCCTGGAAAAATAAGCATTGTTCCAGGTTCTGGTTTAAACTCTAAACCATTAATTGGGAAAAATAATTCTCCATCAACATAATCATCATTTAAATACAAAATGGCAGCATATCTTATTGATGGATCTGTATCTTGGTCGGTATGCGCTTTTAACTCAACACCTTCCTGCATTCTTTGAATTGTTGCAAAACCACTTAATTCTATTGTGTCATCAACAATTTGAACTAAATTATTTAATCTATCAAACAAATGTTTTTGAAAAGGATATTGTGCTATGTTTAAATTTTTATCTTGCCAGTTTTGAGTTATTTCAAATTTACCTTCTGCAACCAAATTATCAACATCATCTCTACCAAATTTTTGCATACAAAAGTTTTTTAAGTTAGCATGATATTCTATAAACCATTCTTCATTTGGAGTTGAGTTTATAACTTCAAAAACCTTATCTAATTCATCTTTAGAAAAAAAATTTTTAACTAAAACAATGTCATCAGTGACTTCTTCAACCTGAAAATTATTTTCTCTTAATATATCTGTTAAGAAATTAGGCATTGTTTTCTAGATCCTCTACCTTGTATTTATTTCCTTCAGCATCTAGCTTCCAGCCTTCTTTTAAAAGATCTTGCCATTCTGCTCTTTCAATTTCTTGTTTTGCTCTAGTCTCTTTCATTTCTGCAGCCCAGGCATCTCTTAATTCTTGTGGATAAGCATCTTCTTCTCTATCATCCCAGAAAGATCCTATGGTATATCTTACTCCACTTTCTATTAGAGATACTTCGTGCATGTTGTTAAATCCCCCGTCAAAAACAGCAAGCATTCCAACTTCTGGCTTAATTTCTATGTCTTGACCTGGAAACTTAAGTAGTCCTCCTTGAAAATCATCATTAAGATATAAAAAGCCTGCATATCGGCTTCTTGTAAAAGCGCCTGAATTACCTTCAGCATCTGTATTATCTGAGTGTATTCTTGCGTATGCTCCTGGCTCCCACTTTTGTGTGTGATATCCAATCTTAGAAATTGTTTTTGGATCAAGGTCATGGACTGAGGCGATTGCCTCTGGCATTGTTTTTTCAATGTCTGAAAATATAGTTGGAGATAGTCCAGCATCAATCAATTCTTGATCATTGTCTTGTGGAAGTACAGAGGAGTATGACTCATAAAATGAAATAGGCATCCAAGAAATTGCACCGTTATCTGCTTGAGCATCTAAGGCTTGAATCATTTTTTTGCAATCTTCTTTGCTTATAAAGTTTTCATAAATAACTATATCTTTTGTTATTCTTTTTTTATTTTCTAGATTCATTGTATTCTTACTCCATTTTCTATTGTAGTTCTTTGAGGATGCTCTTGTCTAAACTTTTCCTCTAATTCTGGCTGCATACTAGCCCAAACTTCTTTTCCAAATTCTTTTTCTTTTGCATACCATTCATCAGTTCCTTTTTGATATTTTTGCCAATACATTCTTGATAAAATTTTATTTTTATTATATGATGGCATCACTCCATGAAGATATGGCATTCCATCCTCTGTAAGATAGTCTGGGTGTCCTGATGGAAAAACTAATAGATCTCCTGCTTCTGGTTTGTATTTTACAAGCTTATCTCCCATTGCAAAGTCAATCTCTCCACCCTCATAGTCATCATTAAAATATATTGTACATGTTATAACAAACTTATAGCCTGGAGCATATCCTTGTTCTCTTATATAGTCTGAATGATATCTCATTCCAACTTGCTCATCAGTAGTACTAATATGATACTTACCTATTGTTCCACCTGTCCATCGCCAAATTGGTACAGTATTTCCATTTTCATCTGTAGATGTTTCGTTTAAATCTATATCAATATCATATCTTTTAATATAGTCTTCAGTAACTAAATGAAAATTTTCCATCATTTCTATACCAAAGTTTTTTTGATCTTCTTGAATCTGTGTTGCTGTTTCTATAGCTTTTAAGTTTCCATATTTATCTGACATAGAAAAATTAGAAGTTATTGGATTTAAATAATCTCCAAAAATAGACCACTGTGTCCAAGGACTAAACAGCCTGTCTTCTGTTTCTGTAAATGAATCTGTTAATACTTTATAAGATTTTGAAACATCTTTAAACATATTCTTATATACAAGAATATTAGGGTATATCTCTATTGCTTCAAGATGTTTGTCATTCATATTAAGGTTGCCTATCTCCTGTATGCTTTGTAATCTCCCAAAAGAATGGGCATGTAAATCTTAAACCACTTTTAATCTCAGTTACTCCATGAATATAGTTTTTATCTCCTGGGAAAAAATAAGCAGCACCCTTTTTAGGTTTAAACTGCACACCTTGTAGCGGAAAGTATAGTTCTCCACCTTCGTAGTCGTCATTTAAGTAAAACAAACTAGAAAGATCGTAATTGGGAAAATCATTTGGAGTTCCAGCATCTGGTCCTTCATGAAGTTCTTTATCAGCATGGGGATTTTGAAGTTGTCCTGGAAGCCACTTAACAATAGTTGTTCCAGTTGGATGAACTTCTACTTTATAAAAATCTTCAATAATTGGTCTTAGTCGTTGGAATAGCCCCGCAATAACTGGGGATATCTTTGGGTCATTTTTATCTAAAGTTGGTTGAGTAGCGACCCTATCTTTCCAATAATCAGAGTCATAAGTAACTGTTCCATTTTCATTCATATGACTTTCGGTTACATCCCAAATTGTTAAAGATTTGGCAGCTTTTTCTAAAAACTCTATCTCTTCTTGAGTCATGAAGTTTTCTAGTTCGACAATCATGTCTTTGCTATCTCCAAACCACCCAGATGGAGTTATAGATGGTGTTCTTTTAACTACTGTATATAAGTCTTTGTTTTGTTCCATTTTTATATTATATCACCCTTCGTATTATCTGTTACGCTTAGTTTTAATGTTTTTACCTCATGAGACCCTTGGGTTTCTTCTTTTTCATTTACCGCATCTCTATACCAGTCTGTCCATTTTCCAATTTTATTTATTTCTTGTGCTGCGCTACCATAGGACATATTGGCTTCTAATCTTGTTCTATCATTATCCTGGTAGTTAACAATTTCAATATTTGTACCGTTTAAATTTGACAAAGATATAGGAATTATTGTAGCAACTGGGGTTCCAGCTTTGATAACTACTCTTTTGTTTGCTACTTTTGCCTTAATAGCTAAAGGCAGAGGATTGTCATAAAAAGAAGTGCTCATTAATGATGACATTGTTTCAAACTCATCACTAAAATAATTTACTGGATTAATAGTAAAAATACTTACATCTTTGTCTGTTCTAAAAACTAAACCCGTATTTAAACTTATAGAAGATTGACCTCTTCCAGAATATGCTCCCGATGGGCTGAATATTTTAATACGATCTGGAGTTTGATCATTAACTCCATCCCAAATAAACTCAATATCCTCTACACAAGAAAGGCTCCAGCCAATTACGTTTGATTGGGTTACTGGAAAACATCTATAGGCATGGCCTTCTGATGTTACATCCATCCAATCTCTTTTAATTGACATGGGCTTAATATCAAACAAAGCTCCTTGTGTTTTTTCAACTGAGATATTAAACATTAGTCAGAATCTGCGCTATACATCTCTGGAGTATGAAACTTTTTGCTGTAATCAAGCATTGTCACAATAGAGTATTTAGTTCCAGAAGTTACTGGCATGGCTTGATGTGGATACATAAAGTTTGATGGGAAAATAAATAAATCCCCAGCCTCTGCTTTGACTTTTAGGTTCTGTAGTCTAAAGAAAAGTTCTCCGCCCTCATAATCATCATTGACGTATGAAACTAAAGAAACAGTACAGTTATAAGAAAAACCATGATCGTGATGTTCCATAAAGTGTTGACCTTGACCATATTTAATAAAATTAAAAGCTTCCCAATATTTTAAATTATGAATATTGTACATTCTGCAATAATCTTCTACTGCTGGTAATTTTACATCATAAAGGTCTTGCCAAAGTGATTGAAGGTTTAGACTGACTTGACTTTTATCATTTTCAATATCTGTTTTCTTAAACTTAAAATCATTACAATCTCGATAGTCTGGCATTAGTTGCTTGTAACCTACATACGCAGGTTGCCAGCTGTAACCAGTTGTATCTCCTTCTGGTTTAAGATTATCTTCAAGTCTTTTTATTACATCAATTTCTTTTTTAATTACGCCCTTGTAGCAAAAAATTCCATCGCCAAGGTCTATTTTTTCTGTCCATGTTTCCATTTTATTCTCCTTATTTGTATTCTCGTCTTGACCAAACTTTATTTTTATATACCCCGCCATCAGGCTGTCTATAAAACTTCATGTTGTTAAACATTTTATCATAAATCTCAGACTGTCCTAATATTTCTATTTCACTTTTCCAGTTTTCTCTTTTAAATGGTAAGACTTGTAGGTATGGGGTGCCTGCTGGAATTGTTCCTTCCCAACCTTCTGCAATAAAAAATGGAAAGCTTCCAAGCAAATGAACCTTGTCTGAGTCAACAATCCCTGTTGTATTTAAAAATGGTAAATCAAACCTATTCATTGGTGTCATAAATAGCGCACTGTAACCTTCTGGAAGCTCAAGTCCCCAATCTGAACTCCAGGCAAAATGATGCTGATAGAATCCTTTTGGGTGCTCAAACTGTGGCATTGGAGGTCTTTGTGTACAAAAATCTTGATACCTTTTATCTTCAATTTTTACACCAATAACTCCTTGTGTATTTTTAGAAAATATTAAGTCGCAAGGAGTTTTAAAAACATACCCTGTTGAAAATGCATCCATAATTGCTGGACATGCTTTCCATGTAGGAATTTTTCCATAATCATCTGCTGTGCCGTCTTTTGGAAAGGGGCAAGTTTCTTTTGGTGCATTGTAGTATTCATTGTTAATTGGATTTTTTGCAAATCTATCGGCATCTTTATACCATTGAGGAATAACATTCTGTGTTGGTGCTGGAACAGAAACACTATCCTTATTTAGCCAAGGCCTAAAAGATCTAAAGATTGCCAACTTATTCATTAATGACTCAGCTCGTTTATATCTGTCATAATAACAACACAATATTTTGTTCCTGTTTTCATTGGCAAAGAGGCATGTTCATAAATATAGTTTGAAGGGAAGATAGCTATATCTCCAACTTTTGGAGTATGAACGAAATTATCTAATCTTGGAAACTTAATCTCTCCGCCTTCATAATCATCATTAATATAGATAACAGCAGAGACTGTACAATTATAAGCAGGGCCATGATCAGCATGAATATTAAAATGAGTTCCTTCTCCTTCATACTTTACAAAGTTAAACGCTTCGTAATATGTAACATTAATTCCCCAATAATGAGCATAGTCATCTACACACATTTTTAGCTTTTGATAAATCTCTTCATGAAGATCAATTAAGTCTTCATTAGATTCATCTCTTGGCCCAAGATTTTCTTGCTTATATTTAAAGTCTACACAATCTCTTGCTTTTTTAATTGGGGCATCAGAGTTTGTAACTTTAGCCTCTGACCATTTATATTTTTTATCTCCTGAAAGATTGTGCTCAAGTGTATTGATGTATCTTTCTGAATCATCTTTAGAAAAAACATTATGATAAATGTTTAGTCCTAATCCTGGATTACTAATAGAAATATTGTTTTGAGGCATTAATCTTTTAACTCTACCTGAAACTGTTTCAGACCTATCTTTTGTAAACCAATGATTTTCGTTTTCATTATAAATATCCATAAGATCCCCATTTTTTAAAGTTATAATTTATTATAGCATAAAAAAGCTAATTAAGACAAGATAGGGCAAGATCTACCACTTATCTAAAGGACAAGTTGCGTGAAGAAGTTTAGTTTTTAATTTCATAAAACAACCACATTTTTTACATTGAGATGTTAATTTAATTAACTCTGGACATGATTGACATATAGATAGCCTATCTTTTGCTACTAAGTCTTCTGCATAATCAGTATTTGGGTTTAATAAGTCCCAAGGTTTTACAGTTTTAGATTCAGTATCATTAATTATGTGTTGATTTTTTTCTTTATATTGTTGCCATAAAGTTTTTTCAGACATTTATATTATCCTTTTAGTTTAAAAAAGTTGTTCCATCGTAAGACCATCCAACTTGAACATCTAATTCTTCTGGTATTTCTACATATGTTGGGTTGCTTAAAACCATAGAATACATTCCTTCATCACATGTAATTCTGTGAGGATTATATCCCGATCCATGCAGTTCAATTACAAAATATTTGTCATTTCCTGTAGAAGCTCTAACCTCTTCAGTTAAATCTGAAATTGATTCAGATTCTAAAAACATATAAACAAGACCTTTTGGCATTTCTGTAACTTTTTCAACTTTATTATTTAAAACAAAAGCTAATTTAGCTGGTGTTGTAAAATTGTCAAATTTTGTATATAGCATATTTTCTCCTTTATAAATTAATTAATACTAGTATAGCATATTGAATTTAATATTACTAGTACTTTAACAGCTGTCTCCACCTGGAGATGATACACATGCTCTTACACAACCACCACAACAGAATGTGGCATCATATAATCCTCCACAACAGTTTCCGCAGCATGATCCGTAACCATTACATGCTGCTGCGAAGTATGGTGGGAAGAATGGTGGGAAGAAAGGTGGGAAGAATGGACCAAAGCTTGGTGGGAAAAATGGTGGGAAGAATGGGAAGAATGGTGGAAAGAATGGTGGGAAGAACGGGAAAAACGGTGGGAAGAACGGTGGGAAGAACGGTGGGAAGAACGGTGGGAAAAATGGGAAGAATGGAAAGAACGGTGGGAAAAATGGCGGGAAGAATGGAGCCAATGTAGTAATAGATCCAGAAGCAGCGGAAGCAACGCTTGTACCATTAGCATTAGTTGCGGTAACTGTGTAAGTCTGCGAAGTTCCTGCAGTGTCAGCAATAGTAATTGGAGAGGTAGCACCTGAGCCAGTAGTAGCATCAGATCCTGTTACGGTAAAGCTAGTAATAGCGCTACCACCAGTTGCGGGTGCTGTAAAAGCAATTGAGTTTTGATTAACGCCTGCGGTAGGTGTTGGTGCAGACATTTGAGCAGGAACTGTTGTTACAGTTACAGAACCAGATGTTGTTCCTGTTGCGGTACCTGCAGCATTGGACGGTCTAACTAAAAATGTATATGCTGTATTTGAAGCAAGACCTTGAAAAGTATAAGAAGCAGTTGCACTCCCTGTTGTAACAGTATAAGTGGCTGGTGTGCTAGTAATAGTATAAGATGTTGCTGCTGGAGACAAGGCTGGGAGAGTCCAAGAAAGGCTTGCAGCGGCTCCTGTGCCTGCTGCAGAAGCTGTTGAAGTAGTGTTTGCGGTTGCTAAATAAGGACGGGATGTACCAACATTTGAAGCTGTTAAGCCTGTTACATTTAATGGCTCTAAGAAGTCATTTGATGCTGCTGCACGTTTACCAGTCTTTTTAGCCATTTGCTTTTATCCCCTTATTACGCTGTTAGATCGCCGTAAACAACCCAAGTGTTTGTTGCTCTCTTAAAAAGAGTTGCAGTTGACCATTGTGTTCTTAGCTTTAATCCTGGTGTTGAGTTTACTGTTACTCCAGCATCTCCTGCAATTGTTACCTGACCTGTTGAGGTTTGAAGGATATCAATTGAGGTTCCGACTGGAAAGGCTACTGCTGAGTTTAGTGGAATTGTAAGAGTCATTGCTGAAGCAGAACCCATTTCAATTAAATCATCTCTTTCAGTTAGTGCTGAAAGTGTGTATGATGCTGTCTTTTGAATAATAGGTGTACGTGATGGAACTCCTTCAAGAGTTTGTGTTCCGTCTGTAAATATAAAACCACCAGCTGTTGAGCTAATAACTGCGGTTCCATTTACCTTTAAATCTTTTCCTGAAGCAAGGTTAATATGCTCTGAAGAAGTCCAAGAATCTGTTGCATCTACCCAGTTAAAAGTTTTATCAGTTGCGCCCTTAAGTGTAATTCCGCCACCGTCTGCAGTTACATCTGAGGGAGTAGTGACATCGCCAATTACTATGTTTTTATCATCCACAGCTAGGGTAGTTGAATTAATTGTTGTTGTAGTTCCGTTAACAGTTAAATCTCCAGAAAGAGTAAGTGCTGCTGCGTTTACTGTTCCTGTAAAAGTAGGTGATGCAAGAGGTGCTTTTGCATCTAACTGTGTTTGAATAGCCGAAGTTACTCCGTCAACATACCCAATCTCGGTTGAGGAAACTGTTGAAGATATTCCAAGTTTTGTCCAGTCAATTGCTGCTGCTGCATTAATATCTGCATTTGCAATTGTGCCATCAAGAATCATTGTGCTTGTTACAGTACCAGAAGGCAAGGTCACAGTACCTGTAAATGTTGGTGAGGCTAGTGGTGCCTTAGCATCCATTTGTGTTTGAATGGCTGAAGTTACACCGTCTAAGTATCCAATTTCAACATCTGATACGTTAGCAACAGTTGCTTGCTTTCCGTTTAATTGTGTTTGAATTGCTGAAGTAACGCCATCTAGGTATCCAATTTCAGTATCTGACACATTAGCAACGACTGCTTGCTTGTTGTTTAATTGTGTTTGAATAGCTGAAGTAACTCCATTAACATAGTTAAGTTCTGCTGTAGTGGCTACAACACCATCAAGAATGTTTAATTCTGTTGCAGATGAAGTTAAGCTTGCAAGAACATTTATTTGTGCTGCAGAAGCTGTAACACCATCAAGAATGTTTAATTCTGCAGCTGTTGATGTAACACCATCAAGAATATTTAGCTCAGCTGTAGACGAAGTAATCCCATCAAGAACATTTAGCTCTGTAGCTGTTGCTGTAAGGGCAACTGCTTCATTAATATTTGGAGAAGTTAAAGTTTTGTTAGTAAGGGTTTCTGTACCAGCAAGTGAAGCAACATCGGCATCAGATACTGCTGTATTTAATTGAGCAAGAGTAGTGGCTAATGTGTTTGAAGTTAGGTTAATTGTTTTATTAGTCAATGTTTGAGTGGTATCAAGTATAGCAACTGTTCCAGTAGCATCTGGAAATGTAATAACTCTATCTGCTGTTGGATCTATAACCTTAAGGCTGGTTTCAAATGCATTTGCAGTATCTCCTTCAAATTTAATTTCATTTTGAACTTCTAGTACTGTGCTGTTAACAATTGTAGTTGTACCACTTACTGTTAAGTCTCCTGATACTGTTACATTTCCGCTGCTGTCGGCAAGAACCACTGTTCCTGTAGCATTTGGAAGTGTAATGGTGCGATCAGCTGTAGGATCAGTTACTGAAACCGTAGTCTCATATGCATTGTCTGTTGCACCTTCAAATGTAATGCTTGAACCAAATGATGGATTTGCTGTTGAATTAGCATCAATAAAGTAATCAAGGTTTATCCAGTGATTTGTACCATCACCAATTTTAAATTTGTTTGTATCGGTTTCGTACCCGATTTCTCCTGCGTTTAGGATAGGACCGTTGCCAGAGTTAGTAGAGATCCATTGTGCTGCTGTACCCCTACGCTGTTGCATTCTTGTTGCCATATTTATGTCCTCCCAGACCTTTTACTATTATATCAGATAATTAACTAAAATTATCTAATGGACTTCCGCCGTCGTAACTATTATTCCAGTATGCTGAATCATAAAACCCAGCAATTTCTGTAGATGTAAAGATTGAATCATAAAACCCTGCATCTTGGAATATAGAAACAATTAGTCCAGTTCCATCAATTGCTGTATCGTGAATGTGTTGTCTAAGATCAGCGGTATCAGAAAATGTAGCAATCATAATCCATTCAGCAGCATCAGTAGAATAAATAGATAGATGTTGTGATGCTGTATCAAACCATAGCTGTCCATCTACTGGATTTGCTGGTGCAGTTGCTTCAGTAGGAACAACTGGAGTTGCCGATCCTAGTAAGTTATCTACATATAGTTTTGTTACTGCATGTGTATTTTCGGTAGGAGTAGCAACTGTAACAGTTCCTCCAAAAGTACCGCCTTGGGTTACATCTAACCCGTGCTTTACCTTAAAGTCTTTATTGACAGTTGCCACTTCTAGCCTCTTTTCCTAATTATGCTTCGATGTAGGTCTTGCTTACCTTAACAACAGTATCAGCTGCTGCTCCAGTAACTTGAAGAAGAACGTTTCCAGCTGAATAAACAGCATCTGTTGTTCCTAGTTGAGCATTGCTGATTACATCAGCGTACTCTGTTACGTAAACGTTATTTGCTCCATCTACTGCTACAAGCATTTCAATTACTTCAATATCGTTACCCTTTTTCATTTGTACGATATATTTAGCAGCTGTGTATGTTGCTACAGCGAATGTATCAATAGTTGTTGCTGAAGTTCCAGCAGTTGCTGTTGCAGATCCAACAAGTGCATCTGGTAGAGCAATGCTTGTTGCTGCTGCTGCGCCAAGGGTTGGTGTAACAAAAGTTGGGCTAGTAGTAAATGCTACTGTTCCAGATCCTGCTTCATCAGTTAATGCTGCTGCAAGGTTTGCAGAAGAAGGTGTAGCAAGGAATGTAGCTACGCCAGTTCCAAGACCAGAAACATCATTTGCAATTCGTACTGTAAGTGTATTACTTGCACCATCAATTGTCTTATTTGTAAGAGTTTGTGTTGCTGCTGTTTCTAATGTACCGTTTAGGTAGAATGCCTTACCAGAAGCAAGGTTAATGTGTTCAGATGAGGTCCATGCATCAGTTGCATCTATCCATGCGAAGGTCTTGTCTGTAGCACCCTTAAGAGTAATACCACCACCGTCAGCACCTGCATCTGTTGGTGTTGCTACTGAACCAAGTGTAAGGTTCTTGTCATCAACTGTGATTTCTGTTGAGTTAATTGTAGTTGTTGTACCATTAACTGTTAGGTCCCCTGAAAGAACCAAAGATGTACCAGTTGCTGCACCAATGTTTGGTGTTACAAGTGTTGGGGTATCAGCAAATACAAGTCCGCCAGTACCAGTCTCATCAGAGATTACTGTACGAAGTTCTGCTGAAGTAGTTGCAGCAAAAGCATCTAACTTATTATTTGTAAGAGCAACAGTACCTGTAGCATCTGGCAAAGTAATTGTACGATCTGCTGTAGGATCTGTTACTGTAATGGTTGTTTCGTGAGCATCAGCTGTAGCACCTTCAAGAACGATTGATCCGTCTGAAAGTATAAGTCCTGAAACTGTTGGGGTTGTAATTGTTGGACTTGTAAGAGTCTTATTTGTAAGAGTCTGAGTGTTTGTTGTTCCAACTACTGCGCCAGTAGCACCGTGTGCTTCTGTTGCTCCTGTGTGAGTTGTAAGATCTGAAGAAGCAGCCTTGTTATTTAACTGAGTCTGGATTGCTGATGTAACGCCATCTACATAGTTAAGTTCTGTAGTTGAAAGTGTTGCACCATCAAGAATGTTAAGCTCTGTAGAGCTTGCTGACATAACAACATCTTCATTAATCTTTGGTGATGTTAATGTTTTGTTGGTAAGTGTCTGTGTATTAGTTGTTCCAACTACCGCACCAGTTGCACCGTGTGCCTCTGTAAGACTTGCGTGTGTTGTAACATCTGAAGTAAGTGCTACTGTGCCAGTTGCATCTGGGAATGTGATTGTACGGTCTGCTGTTGGATCAGTTACTGCAACAGTTGTTTCATAATCATCTGCTGTAGAACCTTCAAATGAAATTGAAGAAGCAAAGACACCAACTGCTGCTGGAGCTGCCCACTCAACACCATATGTTGCACCTGATGCTGCTGTAAGTACTTGACCATTTGTGCCAACACCTAAACGAGCTACTGCATCATCTGCACTACCTACAATTAAATCACCCTTAGCATCAACGACACCTGCTGTGATAATATTTTTTCCATTAACGGTCGCAGTTGATCCCTCAACTACTAGTCCCGCCTTTACTCTAAAGTCTTTTGTTACTGTTGCCATTTTATCTCCTTAATTAGGCCTTTAACCCAATACGCAAGTAGCGTAAGGTTATCGGGGTTTGTCCACCCACAGGTACTACAGAAAGTGAAACTGTATCGCCTGCTCTAGATACGGAGATGGTGCCAATATTCCCATCATTATCTACTGTCCCATACTCACTGACGTTTACATCTGTAGCATCAGGGACTATGGTTAATTCTGTGGCCCAATATTTATTTGCACCGCCAGAAGTCTTTTTGATTGAGACCATATATTTTACTGATCTCCACTCACTTGCTAAAAAGTTATCAAATATTGTGGTATTTTCAATACCGTTAATTGTAACTTCATTGTTTCCATCTGAACCAAGGTCAGTAGAACGAGCTGAAGCACTATCAATCAAGTCTTCGTAATTTGTTTGACTTGGACGGTCTCCAGTTTGGAATAAAGCCTTTACACTTGCAATTGATATTTTAGCCATATGCTGATTATATCATATTTATATTAGATAATATAGTTAGAAAAACCAATAATTTGAACACCAATTCCAGGTGGAGCTAATGGGTTTACCCCATCTATTCCTAGGTTTGTAATCTTTATTTTGAATGGAAGAATGTCTTCTGGTTTTACTTTTTTGGGATAATCTACTGTTTTAATATTTGAAGATTTTGGTTTAATGTCTAATACAATAGAAGACTTAGAAGAAATATTAGAAACTTTTTTAAGTGTTCCAGTTGACTTGTTAGATAGTTTTTGTTTATAAGGTTTTATATCTTCTAATTTGGATAATGGTTTAGAATCGGAAATAGTTGCTTTAGCCATTTGTTATGACTCTTGATCTGTAACTTCGCCAATCATAGTCATTTCTCCTTGGCATACCGTCCAAACTCTGGTAGCATCAGATAACTGTACATCAAAAACATCTCCAGTTAATAATTGCTTTGATTGAGCTGGTGTTAAGAATACTGTAAATTCTCCGTCATCATCTAAGCCCATTGCGGTAGGAGTTAATGTAAAAAGAAGATCATCTCCTACGTTATCAGAGTATCTTCTAAACTGTGATTTAATTGTCCAGTCTGCAATATTAATTGCATCACCTAAATCATCTTGTACATAAATTCTAAATGCTGCACTATCTCCAGTGACAATAGTCCAATTAACTAATGGAGGTTTGTTTCCAACATTATATGTTGTTGGTGCTTTTACTGAAGTTAAGCTACTCTCATCTTTATTTCTATAACTTACCATTATGCTAACCCTGCTTTCAATGCTGCCCAAGTTCCATTACCCGTTGGTTTACCAACAATTATAACACCAGTAGTTGCGTGTGATTTTGCTACAACTCCTACTGCTGTTCCTCCAGTTGTTGGTTGAGTTGCTGTTAATCCCCCAGAAGTTCCAGTGTAAAGAATATTTCCAGCGGTATAGGAAGAAGTATTAACATTACTAAAAATACCAGAAATAACAACTACACCGTCAGTTGCTGTAGCAAAAGCATCTTTAGCCAAACCTAACATAGGATAGTTCATAGTGTTAGTTAATTTAGTTACTTGTGGCTTAGTTCCAGATCCACTTATGTATACTGGATCTCCTTTTGCTATTGATGCCCCTGAACTATTTGTAACCTCAATTGTTATATTTGACTCTGTTGCAAAAAGAACTGCTTCCATACGCTCAGCCAAAGACTGAATATCTCCCACAATATCAACTGGGTCGCTTGCAAGGGGATAAGGAAAATCATAAATTAAAGTCTCAGCCATAATCTTATTATTATACCACTTCCTAAGAAAGTTATTGAAAAGTTATCAAAATGTTACCTAAAGTTTGCTTTTGAGGTCATTTTTATGTTATACTTAATACATGCTACCAACAGGTAGCATTTGTTCTCTAGGAGGTTATTATTATGAGAAGAGACAAGCAAGCTTGGATTGGAATCCTAGCATTAGTTGGTGTTATTGCACCTTTTAGTAACTCTGCTAATGCGTCAAGTACCGAAAATAATTTACTAATAAATAAGTCTGTAGATGCTCCTGCCTCCGACAAGGAGGCATTTGTTGTTTCTAAGGAAAAAATGTTAGCTAAATTTGAAAATAGAACACACTTAACAGATAAAGAACTAAAGCAACTTCTATCCCTTGTAGGATTTGAGGGTAAGGATTTGGTAGTAGCTTGGGCTATTGCTAAAAAAGAATCTAATGGTCGTCCATTGGCATACAATGGTAACCATAAGACTGGAGACTCCTCTTATGGGATGTTTCAAATTAACATGATCGATAATCTAGGTCCTGATCGTAGAGATAAGTTTGATCTAGATACAAATGCTGAGTTATTCAATCCCGTAAAAAATGCGGAGATTGCATACTATATGTCCAACGGGGGAAATGACTGGTCTTCTTGGAAAGGTATTACGCCAAAGACTAGGGCTTGGATGCAAAAATTCCCTAAATAAAACTTTAGGTAATAAAGAACCTCTACTGTAAAAAGTAGGGGTTTTTTATTTTATCCAGTTGTAAAACTTGTTGGAGCTGATGCGCTTGTGCCAGTCTGACTTGATCCTGAATAAACAGTTACTGTAACATCATAAAATACGCCAGGTGCTGAGCCAGTCATCTGTCTTGATGTAGCAAAGTTTCCAGTTGCTCCATTAAGACTTGAGTTAGGAGAAGTTGTGATTCTATATGAATTCTGAAGAGTAGAATCCCAACTTACGATTCCGCCATTTAAGGTTGGAGTAACTGAAAGATTGGTAATTGTTGGAGCAGGGGCAAAGTAAGGTGGGAAGAACGGGAAGAACGGGAAGAACGGTGGGAAGAATGGTGGGAAGAATGGGAAGAATGGGAAGAATGGTGGGAAGAATGGCCCTGGCGCTACTGGAGTAAATGAATTACTAGCAGCAGAACTTAGAGAATCTTGAACGGTATTGTTTAATTTAACAACTGCGGTATAAGAAGTACCATTAGCTAAACCAGATATAGTAACTGGAGAAGAAGATGCTTCTCCAGTAATTGATCCAGGAGTTGTAGTTGCTGTATAAGTTAAAGATGTGTTAGGTTTTCCAGTATTATCTGGAGCAGTAAAAGCTACAGATACAGTAGCATTGCCAGCAGTTGCAGCTCCAATAGTTGGAGTTCCTGGCTGGCGATTATCTGAAGAACCCGTTACTCCTGGAATTGGCATTATGCAATCAAGTCTCCTGCAAGTACCCAAGTGTCTGTATTTAGCTTTATTAATGTTGCCATTGATCCAGCTGCACGTATTTTTGCTCCTGGGGTTGCATATGAAGTAATTCCAGCAGTGAAAGCAACTGTAACTCCTGTTGTAAGTGCAATTAAATGTATTTGAGTTCCAGTAGGGTAAGCAACAGTTGCGTTAAGTGGAACGGTAAAAGCATAAGCACCATTCATTTGAACAAGAGTGCTAGCATCAGATAAAACAAATGTATACGCTGCAACCTTAGCAGTTGTATTTACATTAAATGGTTGAAAATTTAAAAGGCTTGTTCCATTACCAACTTGAATTTGTTTATTTGTGGTATCCCAGGAAATTCTTGCATCTGTTACAGAAGATGACGTAGTTAAGGTATCTGCAGCAGCAGGAGTAGCCCATGATAATCCAGAAGCGGTTGCGCTATTTGCAGTTAAAATTGTTCCATTTGCTCCAACAGTTACAACAGATAAAGTATCGTTTGCTGATGCTGAAAGTAAATCACCTTTTGCGTTAAAGCTTGAAGCTTGAAGCGATCCTGATGTATCAATAGCGGTAATTCGTTCGTCTAGGTCATTAAGTGTATATGCAATTGATGGTACGACTAAGTTAGCCTTATTTGTATTTGCTGTGTTATAAGTATCATCGCCATAATGATATGTTCTAAATGCTTTTTGAATATCCGCTGCGTCTGCAAGACCTGGAATTTTTGTTGGTACTAAATAGCCAATGCTTTCAATTGCCATAATTCACCTCTATAGAATTATATCACAAGATGTGATTAAGATTCATCTATTCCTGCAACTATTGATATAAATAGATGGGTAGTTACGGTTCCATCTAAGGCAATCCATTCTGCTGGTCCTGAATCGTCATCATACTCTACTGCTTTAAAATTGATTACAAGGTTTGTTCCAGATCCAACAAGTGCTGGTATGGACATAGATGAGCCTAGTGGGTTTGGGTGTGCAATGCTATATTGAATATTAAAATTTTCTGCAGTAAGTCCAGTAGCAGCAGTAATGTTAGAGATTGGAATACTAATTTGTGCTGCGCCAGCAGTATATGTTGTTAAGTGTGTTTCAGAATATATTACGGGATTCATATCAAGAACTTGAATCCATTCATTTCCACCAGGTTGTGCTACATATTGATAAAGATATCCATAGTCCGCTCCTGGGGCAATATTGATATACATATCATTTAGAATTAAAGTGTTTCCAAATAAAACACCACTGGTTGTTGATAAATCAGGATCTCCAGAACCAACAATAAATCTATTGCCACGAGTTCCAGTTGGACCAATATCAACTAATACTTCAACAATATTTGGTGGTCCTACAACGGTTATATCATCAGTAGATACTAGTACTTCAGGCATTAGGCAGACGACCCTGTAATATCATTTGTTACCGTAATTGTTCCTGTTAAAAGTGTAAAAATAACATCTGGGTTTGGAGATTCATTAGTTATTTGAACATCATAAACATACGTCCCAGCTACTAAGGCTCGCCCTACTGACGGAACAATTGTACAAGTTATAATGTTTGTTACATCGTTTACTACTGCTGTAGCTGCAGTTCCTCCGATGCCTCTTGCGGTAGCAATTGTAAAGTTTGCAGTATAGCCAGTCAGGTCAAATGCTTCTCCATTTGAAGTTTTTGGTTGGATAACAAATTCTGCTGTATCGCCACGATAGTAATTAAAATTATAAGTTCCTGGAAATGCCATGATTCCTCCTAATACATTATACCACTAAGACACTGATATATACATGCCCTTTAAAATAATGGTACTTTCGCTATCTGTTCTTGCCTGAATTATTCCACCCTCAGATTTAATCTTTGATATGTCTATGTACAAGGTTTGATTAAATGACATTTCGTATGGATATTTATATTTTAACATTCCTATATATCCTGTTGGTGATTCAACTCTTGGAATATATGTTCTTAGCCAAGCTTCTGTGCTATTTGAGTCCGTGTTTAAAATAATGTCATATCTAATGTCGACTTTTGCCCCTACTTTTAGTTGTTTAAAATTAATTCTTCCAGTGTTCTGATTCCACAATGAAACTCCTCCTATTGGAAGAAATGACAATATATTGTTCTCTGGATCTTCGTCTATTGATAAGGTTACCCAACCATCATCTCCTCTATTTGGACCAAGATGTATTTGTCTTTTATTTTTATTTTCATAATAAGCCCACCCAGGATATTGACCAGATTGGCTTTCATATGATTGACCGTCACTTTTCCCAGGTTCTCCTTTAGGCCCTTGTGGTCCTGCTGGGCCAGTCTTTCCTTCTTTGCCTTGAATACCACGTTCTCCTCTAGCTCCTTCTGGGCCTGGAGGTCCCTGTGGTCCTATCTCGCCTTTCTCTCCAGTCATTCCTGGTACGGCAATATACTCAATGTTTCCTTGTAATGATTCTTGAGTTAGCTGAACTGTTTCAGCATATTTCTTTTTTGGAAAGTCCATGCTTTTTGGCATGAATTATTTTACCTTAAATGTTTTTTTACCAATTTTTATAACAGGTGGCAAATTAGTTTGTGGAGTAGATACTTTTACAACAGGCATTAAAGGCTCGTTCCGCTAACATCACCAAGGACACAAATAGTTCCAATAACTGGAGTCCAAGTTGTATCTTCGCCTTCTCCAGAACCAGCTGGAATTACAACTTGTAAATCAAAAGAAAGTTCTGCTACTACAGACCTATAGGCTGTTCCCCAATTTGCGGTAGTTAAAGATGGTATCTGAATTTCCCCATAACCAAGTCCAGAAACAACAGGAAGGTCATCTAATACTTGACCACTTGGATCATAGGCTGTAGCAATGTAAGTCCAGTCCGTAGTATCGTATTCTGTTACTTCATCGTCCTCAAAAAATTCAATTTTAAGGTTTGCGCTATCCCCACGAACTACTGTCCATTTAATATTTGCTGGAGTAGCTCCATATTTATCAATTGTAGGGGTACACATAATAATTGATTATACCATAAAACTAACACCTAAGCTCAGTGGGTGGGGTGGGTAGAACCTAGGTGTTAGCTCTTAAATTATATCTTATTTTATTAAAAATCCAGTAATATATAGAGTTTAATAACAAAAAGTTATAATAAAGGTGTGTTAATAAATTGTTATAAAAAGTTATAATTCAAAACGGGATATCGATATAAAACCCAGTAATGTCTATGCTATACTTAAAATATATAAAGAAAAGAATATACTATAGTTAAAGTTTTTAAGTATATTATATATATTAGTAAATAGGTAAATTAGATTACTTAGATTTAGCTATATACTCTAAAAGAACATCATACATATGATCTAGTTTTCTATTCATATCTGATCGTTTTGCATCTGCTTCATTAATGCGAGTTTCTAGCCTTGAAATTTGGTCTTTCATAGATGAGCCTGAATTGGGTTTAAGTTCGACGAGATAATGCTTTACGAGAAATTTAATCCCGCCAGCCATAATACCAAATATGGTCAATACACTTAAAATTAATGCTGCCCAGTCTTGTATAGTCATGATAAGATTATTATATCATTATATAAGTTTTAATTTCGACGGGATATACAATTCGCCGAAAATAGAGATAACAAACCCTACCCTAGACAACATATGGATCAAAGATCCAAACATGTCTTAAATCGGCTCCTGTCCTCTCTATAGGCTATAATAAGTATATGGATGATGTAACACCTTTTGACTTAATCAATGGTTCCCCGAGAGTTGAAAAAGATATAAAAGAACTTCGCCTGGACATTTGTAAAACCTGTGATTGGTTTAGGCCTAAAACTCAAACATGTAAAAAGTGTGGATGTTTTATGGCTGCTAAGTCTATGTTGTTAAATGCTAAATGTCCAATTGGAAAGTGGTAATATGAAAATAAATATGATATCCCCAGATATTTATGAAATTGAAGATTTTGTTACTATCGAACAACAAAAAGAAATATTAGAGTTTGCATCAGGGTTAGATGAAGAGCAATGGTGGTTATCTGATGATGATGATGAATATAAAAAAGGGTTTTTCTATGGCAAACAATATAACGGAAATAAGCCAGAAGTATTTCAAGAGATAGATAAACAAGTTAAGAATATATTTGAATCATTGCTCTATGTGGGAAGTGTTGCACTTCAACGGTATAGGCAAGGAGCAGCAATCCAGGAACATAGGGATTACTGGCTAAAGGATGAGCCATATCACATTAGGTACGGTATATGTATATACTATAATGATGAGTACGCAGGTGGAGAGCTAGAGTATTCTGAGTTAGGTATTGTCCATAAACCTAAAGCCAGGTCATTGGTTATGCATGGTGGTAATATATTACATAAAAATTTGCCTGTTACTGATGACTTACCACGATATTTTTCAACATGCTTTGTAAGAGGATCAAAAGATAGTCCAGTTCTTTTAAATAAAGAACTCTTTAGCGAAATAGAGGAACATGATGGATCCACGTATAGATAAAATAAATAAAATGACTAGACCAGAACTTGAAGTTCATATGAGGGAAAAAGGTAATGCGATGCGAGCTTCAGACTCATTTGCTTTAGATATCCTAGAATATAAGAAAAATGGATACTATGTAGAAATGGGATCAGCAGGTCCTATTAGTGGAAATACTACTTATAAGATGGAAACTGAGTATGATTGGACTGGAGTTGGTTTTGATCTAGACGAAAGAAATGTTGAAGATTACAATACCGTTCGAAAAAACCCTTGTTTGCTACAAGATGCTACAAAATTTGATTACTTAAAGTATTTTGAAGAAAATAACTTTCCAAAACAAATAGATTACCTTCAAATTGACATTGAATCCCCTATGGATAAAGGTGGAAGACCTATTGCTCCTATTGGAACACCATTGAATGGTTTAATTGCCCTGCCATTATCCAGATATCGATTTACCGTGATTTCTTTCGAACATGAGTATATTATCAATTATAAGAATGCCTCACTGCGTGATGCTCAAAGAGAGATTTTAAATAACCTTGGATATTCTTTAGTTGCCAAGCTAGGCCATGAAGACTGGTGGGTTGATTCGACTGTTATTCCATATGAGATCTATAAGTATTATGGAAGATACGAAGCACCTTAAAACCTTATTTATTATGGTCTGATTCGGATTTACAGCTACATCCATTACAACAAAAATCTGAAAATATTTTCATAGCCAGAGATTCGTATTGTGGTTCTGGTTTATCCCAGGAATTTTCAAGATTTTCTAAGATTGCCATTTAATTACTTCTTAGCAAGGTTGGCTGCATCTATTGCAGCGTTAGCTTCATCTTCAAGATCATTGGCAATGTCCAAAGCCGTGTAATGGTCTTTGTTCATATATTTACTCAGCAGGTTTTGATTGATGTGGGGTTGTACATGTGCATGCTGCACAACAGTTATCCCCAGTATATGTATCTTCAGTCATAGATCCATTGTAGCACAATTCTGAATAAAATTTTGAAAAACCAAATTAGCTAAAATCTGAATATTTTCTATTTGTGTATGATACAGATTTAAAAAAACCTAAACACTAAAAAATAGTGAGCACGTTTTAAATTTCTTTAGCCTTGCCATGAATCCAGCCTGAGTGAATACCTGCGAGAGGTGCGTCTATATTTACAGCCGTGCCAATTGGTAACACTTCTGCGTATTTGTCAATAAATTCAATAAGGTTTTCTTTTGTTGTGAATCCCATAATTTTTGTGCCACCCGTGACACTGGTCAATGTTGCGTTTATCATTTATTTTTCTCCAATACACTAATAATAATTTGTAGATCTTTTTCTGTGAGTAGCACTGAGGCTGCTCCCCATAGTACAGCGTACTTATCTGTACCGTAATTTTCTTTAGCCAAATTAACGGCATTTTCTCTTAGTTCATGCTTATTCATTTAGTTACCCCCGTTAATAAAGCATAGTGCGATAGCGATACCTACGCCAATGAAGGCTCCTACTGGTGCCATGAAGTCTGCGCTTTCGTCGATCCAGTCAATAAGTGCTGTAAATGGGTTCATTTTCTGTCCTTTGTTAGTTTGTATAATGGAAGTATAGCAGGGGGTACTGACATTTTGACCCCTTTTGGGGGTGTGTCGGGAAACTATTTTTGTGAGTTAGCCCACAGTTCCTTACACTTATCAGGGTTAGCCCAGTGAGCCTGTCCTGCGTGATATAGGGCAGGTGCTAGGACAACCTGTCCGCATGGGCAAAGGTTCATTAGACCTTTAGGGTAATCGCTTACAGTAGCGAACTTAGTGAAAATACTCATTGGTATTCTCCTTTCTTTAGCGGATTTCTTTACCGCTTGTTTTTCTTTATACTGTAATTATAGCAGGGGGTACTGACATTTTGGCATGTATTTCGGGCGTGTCGCAAAACTATTTTTGTGATATACACCACAGCCCGACGCCACGAATTTTGTCAAGCCGACACACCGATAAAATTACTATTGTTATGTAATTGTTATAATTCTCCAGATCTTTGTGATATTCCTCACATGTGTTCTATGTCACAATGTCCGAATTGTTCTTATTGTACCCCTGAAAATGTCAGACCCCTATGTTAAACTTACAGTATAAAGAAAATTAAATAAGGGTAAGTGAGCCTAGCAAATAATCCCGAAAGGGTGAGCCTAGCAAATAAATTACCTAAATTTACCTAAACGAAAGGGGTTCTAATGAACTCAACTTATATAGACCAAAATCAATTCTACTTAATCTTAGATGAAATGCGTTTCTGCTGTGGCGAAAGCCAATTTAAGTATGTCTGTAAGGCTCATGGAGAGGCTCAAGGTTGCTACTTTTGTGAGTTTGATTACTCTCAGCCTTGTGAGTGTGACCAGTAACACATCGGACACTATGCCCAAATGGGCAAAAATGTCAGACCCTAATGCTAAAATTGCTATATAACGAAAACGAAAGGTGGTCAAAAATGACTATACTAAAAACACAAGAGGTTATAGATAATGCCCTATTATCCGTATTAGAGCCTCACTTATACGGCAGAGCCTCTACCGCACTTATCCCATGCTCTAATTGCGAGGATAATTATTTAGAGGTATTTGCTAAAGATAAAAAGTTCACTAAGTTCACATGTCAGGAGTGTAAATAATGAGTATCCACGATAAAAGAGATTTGGCTTATGCCTTAGCAAAAGAGGCTCATGGCGTACTCGCACACGCAGCCCTATGGGGTAGCGCAAGCGTATTGCTTACCGAAAAAGATTTAGATGTCATAATTAAAGTAATGGAGAAAAAATAATGATAACACTTACACTAACCTCATATAACGGCAACACTAAGAAAATGCCTTTCTATTCTAAGCAACAGGTGCTTGATTTTCTTTCTGTTCTACCTTCACGCCTTAACAAAAACACATCTCTAAAAGTAGAGTGTGACATATTGTCAATTAACGGAACTATTAGAGGAGATAAATAATGTTAGATTTTGATGTCGCTTTTGAAATTAAAACATGGTTTGATGAAATGCTTGACGAATCATATCCAGTTTTTGAAATTGGTAACTTATCTTTTTCTGCCTCACAGATTTTGCGAGAGTGTGACCCTGTTGCTTATCGCCAATCGCTTTTAGATTTTGAAGATGCGATTTTAGAAAATGAAAAAGAAGAACATTTTACTGAATTGTTAGGGAGATAAAATGAATAAAAATAATTTAAACTATGATATTTTTGGTTTTGCTAACGTAATTAATATTGATCATTTAACAGATGAACAAATTTTAGAATTAGAAAATTTATTTAAAGAATATGGAGAATAAAAAAATGGATCTAACTTTTTTCACTGACGGCAGAGCTTTATTTTTCTTAACTTTATTTTTTGCTTTTCGTTTTCTTTATTTAATTTCT